>Ga0307432_1000028_pt1 | contig 125257 bp, 72 predicted proteins | sample SalMarWE160150MG_FD_202158 | JGI IMG/M metagenome (GOLD analysis project Ga0307432, IMG submission 202158) | Salt marsh sediment microbial communities from the Plum Island Ecosystem LTER, Massachusetts, United States - WE1603-150 | ecosystem: Environmental > Aquatic > Marine > Intertidal zone >...
AGTCAAGGGCTGGCAAGCCTCGCTGCGAGGTATGCCGCGTTGCAACATTGAGAGAAACCGCCGGATACGATGAGTACGTCCGGTGGTGTGGGAGGACGGGCGCCGCGAGGCGCCCTCCTACCCGATTTTTCTTCAGGATCCGACGTCGGATCATTGCTTACGCCCATATCTGCGCCCTTGATGGTTATCGGGACCCAGGGTCGGCAGGTGTGTGGGGCCTGGAACCAGGCGTATCCGGTTGCCGGAGTGTGTTTTTCGGGCGGATGAGCGTTCCGCGGTGCGGCTGGTGGCGAAGAAGACTTTGACGAGCTACGATACTTGCGGACCGATGGGTTGCAGCGGGCAGCGTTGTCTCTCAGCGAGAAGGGGAACGGAACAAATCAAGATGGGGGCGAATCGGAAAAGGACAATGAGGGATCTGCTGTTGGCCTGGGCGATCGTCGCGGTTTCATCAGCGGCCATGGCCGAGGTCGATCTGGAGCTTCGCGTGCCCGCCCGGGTTGTCCGGGTTGGAATGACGGTTGAGGTTGGCCTGTATGCGGTGTCAGACGAAGACGGTGACCAGGCGATCGGCGGGATCGACGCGATCTTGAGCTGGGATCCCGATACCCTGGAACTCGCAGGCAAGATAGATAACGGATCATATAGTTGGTTCACTCCCAAGTTCCCTGCCGATTCGGAGCTTGACGGGCTCAACGCCGATTGTGGGGCGGACGTCTTCTGCAACCCGTACACTGGTCTGCCGTTCAATGACGGTGATGCGCTGTACCAGGCGTTAAGGCAGTTTCCGCCGAATCCGCCGCCGTATGCGACACCGGAGGGGCTTTTGGTGACGACGATCAGGTTTACGGCACTTGCGCCGACGCCCGCGACCGAGATCGGGCTGTTGGAGAATGTCGATACCCAGTGGACCACCGTGGCGGACATCGATGCGAGCGACATCACCGGCGAGTTGAGACCGGTGACGCTGTCGATCGCGTCGTGTGGGACATGGGGCGACTTCAACGGTGACTGCGACGTGGGTCTTGTCGACTACGGACCGTTTGAGTCGTGCTTGACCGGACCCGGCACGGCGTCGGGTGGAACGGAGTGTTACGTGGGTGACTTCGACGGCGACGGCGACGTCGATCTGCGCGATTTTCGTGAATTCCAGTTGGCGTTTGCCGGATCGTAGACGGGTGTGGCCGCAACCGGTTGGCCGATCCTGCGGTGACCGCGCAAGAGACGGGCCGGCTTCGCACCGGCCCGTGCCATCCGTCTTGGCTGTGGTCAAATCGCTTTGCTACTCAGACACGACGATATTGATCGTGTCAGAAACCTCCGCAAGCAAACCGGCGGTTCCAAATACCTGCACGGTGACCTGAATAGTCTCGCCGGCACCGGTGGTGACCGTCATTACACCCGTATCCTGATCGATAGTCAGCTCAACGCCCGCCGGCAGTTCTCCATTGCCAACCGCGGCTGCAAAGAACAGTATTTCCGGATCAGCGGGCGCACCGGTAATCGTCAGAATCTTCTCGCCCGTGTCGGGATTGTCGTCGTCATCCAGGTCCAGCGTGTCGCCAACCGTAATTGACGTTGGTAGGTCAAACGTAACCTCAGCGACCTGAACGGGGACCGTGGCGGAACCCGTGAGTTCGCCGAGCCCGCAGCCATTGGTGCGAACGGTAAAGGTCAGATCCGTGGTCTCTGTGACGCCGGGTGCCGTGAAAGTAACGCCACCCCAGCCGTCAGGTGTGAGTGGTGTTACAGCCGGTTCATTGCCCTCATCCTGTTCCCATTGCATCGTATCGAACCAGTCATGCGGGATCAGGTCGCCGGGGCTGAGGGTGACGGTGTCTCCAGGGCTGGCGGCGCCGCTGGTTCTGGTCGCCACTTGCGTGGTCTCAGTGAAGTTGCGGAGTATGAAGCCGCGGGTTGCTGTTCCATCCGACCAGCCGCTCGCCGAGGCGGTTGCCTCGAACGTAAAGATCTGATCGTCCTGGTCCGGCTCGATCGGGGCCGTGAACGTGGCGGTTTTGTCACCGTTGTCGGTGAAATGGTTTTCATCTAGCTCGGGCCCGCCGTTTTCGGCCTGGGCCCACACGACGGTGGCTCCCACCGGTGTCGTGACGGCCGTCATGGTGATCTGCTCACACGGGAACGTGAAGCGGCTGCCGGGTTCGATCGTGACTTGAACGGGATCAGGCGGTGGCGGCGGAGTGTCGCCCTCGCATACGTCGCCCTGTCCATCCCCATCCGAGTCGGCCTGATCGGAATTGGCGTCATTCGGGCAGTTGTCGCACACGTCACCGACGCCGTCGCTGTCCGTGTCGGCCTGATTGGCGTTGGCTTTATCCGGGCAACTGTCACACTTGTTGCCGACGGTGTCGCTGTCGGAATCAGCCTGGTCTTCGTTGTCGTCGTCGGGACAGTTGTCGCAAGCATCCCCGAAGCTGTCCGAATCGCTGTTCGTCTGGTCCACGTTGCTGATGGTCAAGCAGTTATCGTCATCATCGATCACGCCGTCGCCGTCCTGATCGCCCTCACACGCGTTGCCGACGCCGTCCCCGTCCGAATCCGCCTGGTTTGCGTTTGCGTTGTTCGGGCAGTTGTCGCAGGCATCGCCGATGCCGTCGCCGTCAACGTCAGCCTGGGTTGCATCGGCGTCGTCGGGACAGTTGTCGCAAACATTGCCGATCTCATCCGCGTCACCATCAGCCTGGTCGGGATTGACGTCTTGGGGACAGTTATCGCACGCGTTGCCGACACCGTCTTCGTCGGCATCAGCCTGGTCCTCGTTGCTGACGTCCAGGCAGTTGTCCTGGGGATCGGGCACGCCGTCACCGTCGCGGTCGCCCTCGCACGCATCACCGACGCCGTCACCGTCACTGTCGATCTGGTCGGAGTTCGCGTTATTGGGGCAGTTGTCGCATACGTCGCCGACGTCGTCGCCGTCGGCATCGGCCTGGTCGGAATTGGCCTTAGTGGGGCAGTTATCGCAGGCGTCGCCGATGGTGTCGCTGTCTGCATCTGCCTGGCTGTTGTTGGCCGTGTTGACGCAGTTGTCGCACACGTCCCCAATGTCGTCGCCGTCGGCATCGGCCTGATTGACGTTGGGGTCATTGCGGCAGTTGTCGCTGATGTTGCCGATGCCGTCGCCGTCGGCGTCACCCTGGCCTGGATTGGGGTCGTGCGGGCTGTTGTCGCAGACGTCTCCAATGCCGTCCTCGTCCTCGTCGGCCTGATCTGCGTTCGCGTTGTTGACACAGTTGTCGCATACGTCCCCTAGGCCGTCGCCGTCGGTGTCCGCCTGGTTTGCATTGGCCATGCTTGGGCAATTGTCGTTAGCATCGATGATGCCGTCTTCGTCCTGGTCACCCAGGCCGCTGCCGGGAATGCCTCTGCAGCCTCCGCCAAGATTCCCACAGCCGATCATCACGCATAGCGCAAGCGAGGCAGAAAACCCGAGTAGACGCAATGCAGTACCACGATTACTTGATCCCTTCAGATTCATACCGCACCTCAAAATCAAGATGTTCCCGCCCAAGTTTTATCTAACCATGAAGTCCCGGCGAATCGCTCGCTGAGACTTCGAGCACATTTTCGCTGTGTGAATCCAGTTTGCGCCGTCGCCGCTCGTGCAGAGCACAAGGCCAAGCGCCCGCCGCCGGAACGGATGGATCGTCCACGCGGTTCGACGGTCTCATTGCACCCGGTGGTCATGCACCTGTTGCGACCGCGGTCCTCGCTGCAATATCCCGAGAAACACCGGTTTCTGCGTTTATCGGTCACGGTCGGTCCGGACTACCGTCTTAATCTCCCAGGCGGAAGTCGCTTATCTCGGGTCGCTTCTTTGCGGATGTATTCCCCCTTCAGGCATAAGCTCGTTGCGGCATTGTCGCCAGGAACAGGTGTTCCCGCAAGGTGTCGTTTGCTGCGACTACACACCCAAGTGGCCGGTCCAATTCCTGTCCAGGCACTGCCAACTGCTCGTGCAGTGTAGCTTTACCGACACGCTCATCCTGCATGTTCGGCAAGCTCCGGACGCGGCAGTGACCAATTCGGCTGCACGAGGTGGTCGCGGTCAACATGGCAAAGGGATGAGAGACCGCCGCTGCGCGGCACGCCCTCATCCAATTGCATCCGGTATCGGGTGGTGGAGCCTACTCTTCTTCCCGCTGCTTGAGTGGGAGGACCTCGTGCAGGCCCTCTTCCTTTTGCTTCTCATAGTCAAACGGCTGGTACGTGGGGCTTTTGTCGTTGTGGCATCTGACGCAGGTGGCCTCCTCGATCTTCTTCAGACCGGCGGCGTACATCTCCTCGTCCTTGTACGTTCTTTTGGACTTTTTGATTTCCTTGTGGAGCTTGGTGTACTCGCCGCCGGGTCCGTGGCAGGACTCGCATCCGACCCCCTCAAGCTTCTTAGCGTTCTTGACCGCCTTTTCGTCGTTGGGATCAGGATTGAAATACCCGCCGGGTTTGCCGTATCCAGTAGCGTGACACGCCAGGCATCCCTCGTCCTTCGTGTAGTCCTTGGCAGGATCGAGGTTGTGCTTCTGCTTGGCTTCGCTTGCCTGTCCCGGTTTGAGCGGATCAAAGGTCTTGGCCTTTTTCGTCTCCAACCAGCTTTCATACTCTTTCTTGTGACACATCTTGCACTTCTTGTTGCCGACGAACTTGGCCTCATCGGTTCCCTCATCGGTTCCCCCCGGCAGTATGGTCACCGCTGTGGCAGCGGCCAGCCCATCGCCGGCGAGGGCAGGTGAGACAAAACCGATTTGCGTGCCGATGATACCTACGCCGATTACGACAACAGCCAGGATGACCGCCAATCGAGCTTTCATGATGGTGTCCTTAACAAGCCTGAAAACGAAATCAACAACCAACGTTACACCCCCGTGGGCTGACGCGCATCATAGTCGGCCAAGCCCTCAGACGCAATCGGTTTGACAGCAAGTCGCATACCAGGCAGGCGTGAAGCACCGCCCGAACCGTTCCGCAGATGCGACCCTGTCAGATGATGGTGGCGGGTGTGGTGCGAGTATCGGGGTATGCGGAGTGGACGAGCTGCCGCTGTTCCGGGGGAGACCTATCTGTCCGGTCACGAGGCAAGGCGTTGTGGTCGTGCGTTAAGAACACCGCCCTGACGGATGAAGTGCGGCTGTTTCGGGCCTGTGACTGGAGGATTGCACATCCTCGGTCCTATCCTGGGGCAAGGCGCAATCGAAGTCTACTCGGACTATGGGGCCGGGCAGCTCGGCCACTTGAGCGTGGAGCTCAGCACGTTGGTCCGGGGACAGGCCGTGGTCGATTACCATGATCTTGTTGCGTCGTTTGAACTCCCGGCCGATCGCACGAAGACGCCGTTGAAGCTCGCCTCTTGGAAAGGCGGTGTTCACGACTATGTTGTTCGACGCCGAATGTGTTTGGAAGGCTTCCTCATCGATAAGGTCGGGATTTATACGCCCCAGCGCCACGGCCTTGTCCCACGCCGCCGTGCCGGGGTAGGGCGTGTACAAGTGCGGGGCGACGTAGTCAATGGGCTGCCGGCGGAACCAGTTGACTGATTCCTCCAGTTCTTCCTGGGTTTCGTCCAGGTATCCGCAGATCATATTTCCCAGGACTGTAATGCCATGGCGGTGACAGATGTCGATCGCGCGCTCGTGATCCTGGAGCTTTCCGTTGCCGCGTTTGAGCTCGCTTAAGACTCGCTCGCAGCCGGACTCGAATCCGAACTCGATACGTACACAGCCCATACGCTTCAGCAGGGCCGCCCGGGAGTCCGTCATGAAGGCGGAGATGGATTCGCAGTCGAACCGGATGCGGCGGGTAAGCCCGCGCTCCTCCAGCAAAACGAGCAGCTCCTCGAGCCATTTGCGTTTCGTGGTGAAGTTGTCATCAAGAAAGACGATGAAGTTGAGCCCATATTCGTCAACGACCGATTCCATTTCGTCCACGACATAGCGCGGTGAGAACAAACGCACGGTCTTGCCCCACATCAGGCTGGATGAACAGAAGTCGCACGTGCCGTAGGGGCAGCCGCGTGACGGCATCATTGACGTTCCCTTCGCGTACACCCCGTGGACCATGCGCCCCGGTCCGCAGTAGTGTTTCATGTCGAAGAGGCGTCTGTCGGGTGGTGGAATGGTGTCGATGTCCGTAATCAGCGGCCTTGGAGGCGTGCGGACAAGCCGGCTGTTGTCCTCATAGATGATGCCGGCGATATGAGGACTGGTGATCCTTCCGGTCGTCATGTAATGCCGTACGAGTTCGAGAAAGGTCGCCTCACCTTCACCGACCACGCCGACATCAAAGGGTGTCTGCATGATACACTCGGGGAGTGTTGTGACGTGCACGCCTCCCGCGATGATCGGGGCGGTCGTGGCAGCACGAATCTGCTTGGACAGGAGAACGGCTCTTTTGAAGGTGGGTGTCACGATAGAGACACCTACGAGGTCGGGATTGAATTCCCGTACGGTCACCGCCAGGTCCTTGTCGACGGTCTCGTCGAACATTAGAGTCTCAACAGGCGTTTCAAGGTATTTCTTGAGATATGACGAGAGGTAACCGAGTCCGAGTGGCGGATGCGGTATCGGATATTTGGGGTTTACCAGAAGAACGCGAATCATAGAGGTGCCCCCTTGGCTGACAGCACAATCAGCACAGCGGTCTATCATTCCCGGCTCATCGCCTCCTGTTGCTCCAAAGCCTCCGCAGCCGGCAGGATGGCTTCGCCCGTCATCACATGGGTCACATCGGCGAGCGTGAAGACATTTTTCCATCCGCCGGCCAGCTCGCGGTTCACATCCGCCTCGGGTCCCTCCCAGGTGTGGCCGGTTCGCTGAGGCACGTGGCGGTAGTCATGGTTTTGGTGCACGACCGTCACGACCGGTGTGACATCGACAACCGGCAGTCCGCGCTGCCGCGCCCGGTGAATGAGCCAGTTGTCCCACACCGGTCGACCCACCGCGAAGGGTGGTAGTTGATCAAAGCCGCCATTGCGTGGGAATACGAAATAGTCGCTGCCGGTGGGTGGGTGGAGCGTGCCATGGCAGCCCACATGGCACCGCAGTTGCTCCTCCCCATCGGAGGCTTCGAAGTCCCACGACTGGGTAAGATCGACATCCCACCGCCGCCCCACCATCAGGAAGTTGGCAAACTCGATTCGCCGAACAGCTTCAGTGAAATCGTGCAGGAGAATGATATCCGCGTTGACGTAACAGAGCATGGGGTAGGAGGCTGCTGCGTGCGCCGAGGCGAACACCGAGTCGAGCAGCGGCGTACCGAACTCGTTGCGATTCACGTCGCCAAGCTGAATCGCATCGAACCGATCGGCTGCCTCGCGGGTCCCCGGCTCGTTCCCACATAGGATAATCTCACAGATGGGATCGAGCTTGCGCCAACTGCTAATGGCGTTGTGCTGAATCACGCCAATGTGATCCTCGAACGGCTTGGGGACGGTAAACAGGGTCAGCATTGTGTGTTGCGTCGGTATTCCGGTTCGGTGGTCGTCGGCAACTTTACGCGCAGGACCATCGCTCCCAGTGCGTAGTAGCGTTCGTTACCTTTTTCGATGACGGCTTCGTCGCGCGAGCAGGGAAGCCACACGTTGCGAGCATCCTTCCGCCAGAAGTTCGATTCCACAACGTCATAACCGCAAAGTAGGCGGGGCAGACGTTCCTCGCCGTAGATCCGGTGCATTGGATGGACCACCGCGTCGCGCCCGACGGGAAGGGTCAGCAGCATGTATCCGTCGGGTCGGAGCATCCGGCGGAGCTTCACCATCGCCTCCAGATCGCCATCCGTCATTCCCGTTGTGTTGTATCGGCCGCCGAGCCCCACATGTTCTATCGTTGAACAGTTCACAACCAAGTCGAACACGGTTTCGTCGTCGAGCGCAAGCAGATCCACCCGCCTGAACTCGATGCGCGGGTTCAGACTGAGCATTCGGCGCGGCATCAGATCGATGGCTAATACCCGGGCACCGAGACCGGCTGCCGCTGTTGCGAGGACGCCGTTGCCGCATCCGAAGTCGAGGACACGAGTGTCGTTGCTGACGTATCGTCCCAAGCGGGCGGCTACAAAGCCCCACTCCAGGTCGCGATCACCGGAGAGGTCCGGCGTGCCAGGCTGTGGTGAGCCCTTGCAGGCTGATCGCGAGTCGATCAACGCACAATCCTCCGCGTGTGTTCTTCTTCGTGCTGTGCCCTTTCGCGGGTTGCGTGGCTGCGTCTTGCGTGCGCAGGTGTGCGCGGAGTCCGTGTGTCGCGAGGCCTTTGTCGGTCCGCGCGGGCTGTAGCCCGCGGCTGGCTGTGGGTGATCATCCAAGCCATCGTTCATGTCAACCACCGGGCAAGACGATCAAGCTTTTCCCGTGGACATGCCACCAGATTGTCATAGTCGTATTCCGTCTTGGGTGGTTCGTCCGTGAGCTTTCCATTGGAGGCGAATGCGAACCACCGGTAATCGCGTGCAGTCAACCAATCGTAGACATCCGAGCACCGATGTCCAAAAGCTATGGAACGCCGGTCGGAAAACTCGCACATCAGCACGGGACGTGGCCAATCCGTAAAGAATCCGACTCCACCCTCGAGCGCAAGGCGTTCGGCGCCTTCGACGTCCATCTTCACGAAATCAACGTCCGGCCAATTCCGCTGCCCCGCCAGTGCGTCCAGCGTTGTTTTGCTCACGGTGATGTTCCGAACGGCTGCGGGGACCTTAGCCACCTTCAATCCACTGTAAGCACCCTGGCGACACGAACAGAAACCGGCGGTTTCAATTCGATCTCCTATGGCGTGTGGCACGATCTCGACGTGCCATTGCCGGTTCAGCAGAACGTTCACGCGTAGGCGGCGACGATTCCGCGGGTCGGGTTCAGCCGCCAGTACGACGCCATTTGGCCTGACCACCTTTGCACCGATAACAGTGTACAGGCCCAGGTGCGCGCCGATATCCCAGAAGGTCATCCCCGGCGCAAGGAATGCCTCGACGAACGCCCGTTCGCGCTGCTCGAACACCCGCCCGCGACGGACTCCTTCGAGTACCTCATCACCCAGCGGGGGACCGAACCAGCACCCATCCAATCGAATGGGGAGCAGACTCTTTGCGAGTATCGACATCACTCCAATGTTACTCTCGTGGCACCGGTTTCCAACCGGTGTACGATGTCAGGGCAGCGTTGCGTTCCCTGCTTCCTGCGTTCTGGCTGCGTAGGACTCCGCGGCAAACTGTAGAAACCGTTGCATGGTCGCCTCATACGTGAAACGCTCCAGAACGACCTGTCTCATTTCGTCCGCGATTGACTGACGCAGTGCGTCGTCGTGGAGGAAGCGGTCGGCGACGGACGCGAACGATTCGACATCATCAAACCGGATCAAGTGAAACCGCGGAAAGATCTCGCTCGGGTAGTCCGTCTGATCCCGTACGGCAAGCAGATGAAACATCGTTTCCGCCTCATCCTCGTTTGCCTCCAGGTCGTGCATCGCGTCGCGGAATGCTGTCGTGAGCGCTTCGTCGTTGCACTGAAAGACCTCGGCGCCGTTCTTGAGGCCGCGCGCGCGGATGGCCGCCAGCAGTTCGGTAAACCTGGGATTACGCTGATCGGACGGCCGGGCTCTGGCGAGGAAGAAACCGCCGCCGGCCAGACCGTCCAATGCTCGCTGGTGGAGGAATCCGGCGGGCATCAGTTGCAGATTGATCTTCGAGGCGCGGTACACGCAGAGCAGTTCCCGGCCGTTTTCGGCGGGACCGGCTGAAAAGCGTGCCAGTGTTGGATGCTTGTCCCACCCGTTTCCATAGATTCTAAGCGACGCATCGCGTTGCCGGGCCCAGTCGGTCGCCCACGTGAGTGCCTGGTGCCTGAACAGCCGGTCGCACAAACGCCACAGGTACCAGCCGGTGACGTGCGTCCTGGCCGCGCGGTCCACGATCTTTACGCCGATCTTCTGCTCCGCCTGGAGCAGCATCCGCCGCAAACCCGGACCGTTCATCGGACCATTTGTTTCGACCGTGCGGCGCGCGACGGGAAAGAGTTCGGTCATCAGTCGCCGCAAGCCGTCATCCGCGCATTTTTCAAGCTCCTCGTTGTGGAAGGCCTCCGCCGTTTGCGATGCATGACTGACGTAGGAAACGTCACAGCGGTACGGTGCTAGTTCCTCGTCGGTCAGGTCGGATGCGTCAAACTGCTGGGGGCTTGTCGGCATCTGCCGGCAGAGGAACTGGCGAGGGTCGCACCCGAAACGCCCCAGACAGTCAAATTGCGCAAGACCCACCACCGTGTCGAGTGGTGACATGCGTTTGACCTTCTCTTCCGTGAACACACCCGGCAGGGAGTCCTGGTCCCACGTCATGACCGGCAGGTTTGCCGGCAACGTGTCGCCGAACTCGGGCCGTAGGTGATCGATCGCGAAGAGGAGTTCCGGATCGAACTCGCGGATTGTCTTGTGATACGTGAGCGGTCCGATTATGTGGTGCGGTGTCGTCTCCGTAAGCACGATGCACCGATGACCGAGTGCTTCAAAGGCCTGCCTGGCGTCACGCATCGAATACTGCAGGAATGTCGTGTGCGTGCTAACCGGCGCCAGGATGCGTAACGGGTCCCCGCGTCCTGTGAGCGCTTCATCGAAACGCCCGGACCAATAGTGCATATCACGTGACGCGTACCTCGCTTCAAGGTCCGCAAGAGACTGTTGGATGGCGGCGTCGCGCGTCCGAACCAATCCCTGAACGACATTGACGGCGTTGGGTGAACATCGCGGCCGGAATGCACTGAGCGTAAATCCGTGTCGTGGGAATGGCAGATCGGGATCATCCTCCCAGGTCCGTCGCAAATCCTCTGCGTATGATTCACCGGTAAACCAGAACACCCGAGCGTCCGAAAGGATTTCGCGCCAGTCGTGCAAATGCAGCACAAACGCTACCATTGCCGGATCGGGTTCGACCACGAACAGCGCGCAGCTATAACCCAGGAACGTGTCAATGGTGGCTTCGTATACGCGCTTAAAGTACCAGCCGAGGTCGAGTCCCTCGAACAGATAGGGACCCGGCATCTTCGCACCCTTGTCCTCCGGCATCGGTTGTGAGTATGCAGCCGCTCGATGATCACCCAGACGCGGAATCCATTGCCATCCGCCCGTCGGGTCGCGCATCCGCACCTGATCCACGTTGCGGCTGTCACGAAACAGTTGAAAATCGCCGCGCCTTACGGTCCACGCTTCGCGAACGGGGACTACGTCGACGCTGCGATCCATCAGAGCTGCCAGATTGGCCTCGAAGCGTTCCGCGCATTGCGACCACGGGACGGCTGCCTCCGAGACCATTGCCAGCGAAGCGCGAATGGGTGCGAACTCGGATGGTAGCTCGCCCATGGAGGGATCGGGTTCGAGGAGCTCCCGGGCCGGGATGACCAGACCGAGCTTGAGGTATTCGCGGATGGCCATCAGCCGTATGTAATGGTCGTCGCGACAGACGTTCAGGTACGGGGCGGCCACGGTTAGAAACTCATAGCCGTTTCCTGCCTCAAGGCATTGGAGCATTCGGCTGCGATGGGCATCAACGGTAAGCGTGGTCATTACCGGGCTGTCGTTCTGAACGCACAATCAAAATATTCAGCGCGTTGGCGCGTCTCGACTCCAAGGCACGCGTGATGTCACCGGTGATATCGGTGATCCGGGGGACGATACTTGTCCCGAACTGCGATCGCCATCGCTTACATTTTAAGGAATCCAAGCGTTGTTGCGGTTGCCACGCGGCGACGATCAGGAGTCGCGGATGAGGCCGGGAACCTCGCGGTTCTCGTCACCACAGAGAATATGATTCGGTCGTGGAACTCAATGACGTACAGCGGGAACCTGCGGAGATGCGGGATTCTGCAACGGACTCGCACGTCGCCAAAACCGTCAGTTGCCGGTTCGTCCGGTTTTGGAACTGGATGTTTCAGGGGATAACGCCCACTTCACCTCACCGGGACTTGCCCGTCATCCATCCCTGGGACAGAATGAGCCCTTGGATTGGCGATTGACGATTGCCGATTGTCGACTGGCAGGGCTCGTATGGGGCCACGCAATCCAATCTGCAATCCCTAATCCGCAATCGTGGGAGGGTTCCGTATCGTTCAACGTGAGGTGATACCGTGCATCGATCAAGAACAACCGTAGGTTTGGCGCTGAGTCTCGTGTTTGTCTTCACTGCCGCGACGGCGGGCGGGCAGCCCGTGCGTGACCACAATATTGTCGCCGACGATTACTTCGACATCGCTACGATCGGCCGCTGCGCTGCTTCTCCGGACGGCAGGTATGTTGCGTATGCCGAGACGCGATGGGAACCACCCGCGGAGAAACGCAACACCGATTTATGGGTGGTCGAGACGATGACCAAGCAGATTCGCCGGTTGACCTTCGATCGGGTCGGCGATGGTTCTCCGAGCTGGAGTCCGGACTCGCGCCTTATCTACTTCACGAGCGGCCGCAAACGCACAGGTGAGGACGATCCGCCGTACGACGGGAAGATGCAGGTGTGGCGGATTTCGCCCGACGGCGGTCAACCGACGCCCGTAACCCGCGTTAAGGACGGGATCGGTCAGTACGAACTCTCGGAAGACGGCCGGACCCTCTACTACACGACCTCGAAGGAGGAGGTTGGCGAGGAATGGAACGATTTGCGCAAGGAGTACAAGGACCTCGAGTATGGCCACGGCGTCACGAAATATTCGCAGGTCTGGAAGCTTGATCTGGTCAACTGGAGGGCGGAGAAGGTCATTGACGAGAGGCGTGTGGTTCGTGACTTTGCCGTGTCACCCGACGAGCGCCGCATCGCCATGGTCACCACGCCCGACCGGACCCTTTTGGCGAACGAGGGCTGGTCGCGCGTGGACGTCTACGACGCCGAGACCGGCGAAGTGGAAGTCGTGACAAAGCCGGGCTGGCGGAAGGATCATCCGTCGCCCTACGGCTGGGTGGACAGCGTGGCCTGGGCGGATGACGGGTTGGTGCTGGCGCTTACCGTTTCGTTCGACGGTTATCCGACGAGAATCTACGCGGCGCAGTGGTCGGGTAGTAACGTCATGCTTTGGGAGCTGACAAGGCCGCCGATAGTCTCGGTCAACGGCGGCTCGTTGCACTGGCGGGGTCAGTCGTACGACCTGTGCTTTAGCGGTGAGGAGCAGGCCCGCGCGCGGGTGTACTCGATCATCAACGTGCGCGACGGCCGCCAAGGGAAGACCGAGACGCTGACGCCGGGTGACGTCGTGGTGACCGCATATGATCTACGCCGCGCCGGTGATGCGCTCGCCGTCGTGATGAAGACGATTGAGCATATGCGGGATGTATTCCTCGTATCGCGGTTGGGTGAGTATCAGCGGCTTACGAACGTCAACCCGCAGGTGGATACGTGGAGGCTGCCGCAAATCTCGATCGTGAAATGGAAGGGGGCCGACGGTGATACGGTGGAAGGAATCCTCGAACTGCCGCCGGATTATAAGCCGGGCAAGCCGCTGCCGATGGTCGTCGAGGTGCACGGCGGGCCGACGGACTGCACAAAATACGCCCTGCGCCTCTGGATTTACGGGCGGTCGCTGATGGCCGCCAAGGGCTTTGCGTTGCTAAGCCCTAATTACCGTGGCTCGACCGGGTACGGTGACAAGTTTATGACAGACCTTATCGGGCGGGAGAATGACATCGAGGTCGAGGATATCCTAAAAGGCGTCGACGCAATGGTCGAGCGGGGGATCGCCGATCCGGATCGGCTGGCGGTGATGGGTTGGAGCAACGGCGGATTCCTGACGAACTGCCTGATTACCAAGACGGACCGGTTTAAGGCCGCAAGCTCCGGCGCCGGTGTGCTGGACATGGTTATTCAATGGGGCACGGAGGATACGCCGGGGCACGTGGTCAATTACATGGAGGGTCTGCCCTGGTCCGATCCTGAGTCCTACCGTGCGGGATCACCGATCTACGACCTCGACAAGGTGAAAACGCCGACGCTGATCCACGTCGGCGAGAACGACGAGCGCGTGCCGGCTGCCAATGCCAAGGCACTCTACCGCGCGTTGCGACATTATCTAAATGTGCCTGTGGAACTCGTCGTCTACCCCGGCGAAGGGCATGGATTGACCAAGTACAAGCACCGCAAGGCCAAGATGGAGTGGGACCTGGCCTGGTTCGATCGCTACCTGGGTATCGAGACGACACAGGAGGATAAGAAAGAGCCGGTAATACATTAGGCCGGCCTAGGGAGTCTGTGGGACCGACCTTCCAATCGGTAGCAAGGTCCAGCACGTATGCGTTTTGGTGTTACCGCAGTGGACTGTCGTATGCATGATCCGAGACCCGAGCGCGAGCAAGGGTTTTGATGCTTGCCCCGTCGCTTGCGCTCCAGGCTCTGATGAGGTCACGCTTCACGTTGGACACGTGCGCGACTTTCTGCGTTACGGCAAACATGCGTCGGGTGTTGGTCGCGGCATATTCAGCCAAACGTCGAACGTGCCTGCGCCGTTGAGCAGGTCGATTATGCAAAGAATATCCTGCGGACCAATCACGCCACTGTGATCGCAGTCCGTGCTGTAGATGCCCCAAGGGGATGTGCGCACACCGTTTAGCACGTCAATCAAGAAGAGAATATCGGCAGGGCTCGCCGCATTATCACCGTTGACGTTACCAGGGTGCGACGTGAAGACGCCGCATTGCCCCGTCGCATCATCGTCGGTGTAGGTGATCGTCGTGACGGCGCCGGTTGAGATCGGGCGGGCCAAGGTGACGGTGAACGTGCCGTTGCCGTTATCGACCACATTGGTGATCGTGCTTACTGAGCCGTCCTCGGCTGTCTCGCACAGCGACCAGCACTCGAGATGGTCCGCGCCATCGGGAGCTTCGATACGCAACGTCTCGATTCCCTGTCGAGTTGCCGGGTCCGAAGGTGGATGCGGCCGGCGGGCGTCGACGACGCCATTGGGCGGATCGGCGAAGGTGACCGGCCCGATGGGGCACTTCGGCGCACATTCCACGTCAATCTTCAATGGCCCGGCCGGTGTGGTACCGTGGTTGCCGCCAAGACGAATCTTGTAGCACTCTCCCTCAACTACGTTGATAAGAGGGTACGGAGTAATGCCGATGATGGACCCGAGGAAGCACACCTCGTTTAAGAACCAATCGCATTGCACCTCAGAACCGAACGCAACGGGGCAATCACAGCCTTCGTAGAGGCACAACTTCGTGCCCCAAGTGTACCAACCGTCGCATGTGTGGACGACCACGGTACCGTTGCAGGGGGCGACCCAGTCGTACCAGACGTCGTTTTGCATGTATACCATGTACGGGGGTGGGCCCGGGCAGTCGAATGTGGCCGGAGCTTCGCCGAAGAGTTCGCCGGACAGATCGAACTGAACCTCGACGTGTTCGCCGGTAAGCTGCTCGGCATTCATACACAGGTCGTTGTGCAGCGGCGGCAGGTCCGGCGTGCAGGGCGATGCGATGCGCAGTTGATAGACGCCCCGGTTATCCTCGGTCTTTCCGCCCACCATGACATAGTACATGTCGCCGGGAACGAGGCCGGTGACGCAGAGCTTCGAGAGCTCCGGGTTGACGTAACCATGGCAGCTACACTCCTCATCGTCATCGCTGCAGGCGATGGGCATCAGATTCGAGCAGGCGTACTCCTCGTCGAGCACGCAAATTGAGCCGTCCGCGCAGTCCTGGGCCGAGACACTGCAAATCGTTAGGCCGTCCTCGCAAAGCCCTCGGTCGGGATCAGCCACAGCGAAGACCTGAATCAGCGAGTCGTCGGCCGGAGCATCCGGGCGCGGGGCACTGCAGCAGGTGTCGAGGCGGGCGGATGTGTCCGCAGCCACGAACTTGTACCAGACCGTCCCGACGCCTTGGGCTCCCGGGTCCTCCTCGTGACAGCAAAATCCGGGCTCGGTGTCGCTCGTCGTGGCATGAATACCGTCGCTTTCCATGACGCCAGGTATCTCGATGAGCCGTGCACCGACGCCATGCTCCGGATCCCAACACTCATCGCTGGAGGGGGGGCTACAATCGCAGATCAGTTGGGCCAGTGCAGCGCAACTTTCATCCCAGTATTCGGTGCAACAGTAAAGATAGGAGGGCTCCCAAGGCCAACCCCATCCCTGCGACGAGCACACATCTTCGCAGCACGTACGGTCGGAACAGCCACGTTGACGATCGCCGATGCAGACGCCCTCGGTAATCCACTCACAAGTGCCATCAGGGAGGCAATCATCGCCAGCGAACGTGCAAGGCCGGCCGTCATTCGGTCCGCCGATGCAGCCGTAACCATCACATTGGTCTGGCCACGCGCTGGGATTGCAGTCCACACCATCGAACGGCCCACCGACGCAACAAGCCTCCCTCGCCCGTGCCTCGCAGCAGTTACCTTCGCCATTCAGGCAAGCCATTATCGGGCATCGCTGGCCCATTTCGTTGCAGAACTGGCCGGGTAGCCACAGCCGGGCCCAGTCCAGGGGTGGAAGCGCGTTGCACTGGTTCTCGGTCAAGTTCTCGCATCTGTCTGTGGGCGTGCAGCACGCCGACACGCCGCACGGATGGGGGAATGGACCGTCGCAGTCGCCGCCGGGGCAATCGGCCTGGCGTGTGCAAGGTTGACCATCATAATCCCCGCCATCGCATTCCGACTCGCAGGATGCGCCCTCAAGCCACAACTCGGGAGTGGCGCAGTTCATCTCGGCCACGGAGTCCCGGCAGACGGCCTCGTTCTCGTCGTCCGCCAGGTTCATGTCGCAGCAGGCTCCGACCGGCGGCAGACCGTCACAGTAGATGGTCAAATCGAACCCACCGTAGCACGAGCCCGCGGATTCCTGTGGCTTCCACCGCCCCTCCATGTAGACCTGAAACAGGTTTGTCGTGTAGCCGGGACTTGCCTGCTTGCAGGTCAGAAGTGGGCCGACAGTTGGATTGCTGGCCCTGTAGACGGCAAAAATGTTGCTCTGGGAAAGTGGGATCGGTTCCTCGAAGTCGAATCGGCAGATCTGAGCGTCATCGCCCGACGAGAAGCAGGCCCATCGGGTGCCTGGAATCAGGCCACCGTTGACGGGGTCACTGTTATCAAGATGTGTGCGGAGATCAAGGCCGACTACCCCGTTACCCCTGTGAGCGAACTCCAAGGCCACCAAGTTGCACTCGTCGGTAGCCAAGCTGATATCGTCGGCGAAGTGATTGCCCATGCCTGCGGAGAATGGGACACCGGCGTGGTTGGAGTTCTTGTAGCCCACGAACGACGCCTGGCAGTCATCACGGACGTATATCTGGGCGTAGAAGCTCGCGTGGGGCCCATCGGGGAACCCACCGAGACCAGCCGCACACGGAAACCCAGGGAAATCGAACCGGTCCGCTGAGAATCCGACATCGGCCGGTGCTCCGACGACCACACCGGCTTTCACCCTGTCAAACGATACACCCAGATACAGCGAACTCGGGATTGGCACGTCGACGCCGGGCGGAATCACAATCATGACCGTGTACGTACCGTTGTCCGGCAGGTACACATGGACGGCTGTGCCCTCAATGAGCGTCGCACCTTCGTCAGCACCGGGGCAGGTCTCATAAAGAGCGAAATCGACGCCGAAGGGCCCGACGCCGGAGCCGTCGCCGTATTTGTCGCCTGTGACCAGAATCACATACCGGTCGAGGTGGCAGCCGGCAATGGCGGTCGTCGTGATATCGTCCGCGAACCGTGCGTTGTATAGGCTGTCTGACGGCCCGAAGACGTGTTTCCCAAGCGTGTTGCTGTAAACCAGCCGGGACGTACCGGCCGTTGTGCCAGCCGTAGCACCGTCTTCGCCAATGATCCATTCGTGGATCTCCACGTTGGCCGGCAGCGGGCTGAGGCAATCTCGGAGGGCGTTGTCGAGGCGTGCTGCGACCACTGCGGGTTCGTCTGCGCGTGCTCCTGCGGCCACAGGGCTCGATATCACGTGTGCGACCTCCGCGACCGTTTCCCTGTTACCGGTTTCGACGGCTGCAGCGATTGCTACGACTACGACACCAAAAGAGGCGGTTATGCGTATTATGGTCGATCTTTCACTTCGCATGACGGGCATCCTTTCGCACGGATAGAGCTCAGTGTACCGGACGCTCAAGGTGTCCGGCTTCTTGGAAGCGACTCAGACCAGTGAACCTGAGGCGCAGACGCTCAAATCCCATGAACCCCGCCCGTCCCAAAGGGCCGGTCGATCAATTGACGTGAAGTTGGCAGCCACCGTCGCCCACAACAGTCCCATAATGATAGGCATCCGGCGACCGTGTGTCAAGGACGGGGGGAGTTTGTCGAAGCTCGGTTGCGTAGAGGGCTACATGAGCGGTGCTTGCCAATCGGCGGGACTTTGCTGAATGCGTCAAAGGGCAACCGTCTGGCTCTACTGTTGACCGTGCAGGTGTCCGTCGTTGTCGGCGAATCAGTTTTCGGTTGGTGTTCGCGGTCGCTGACGCGTGTTGACCGAGCATCTTCCGCGCACAGTGTTTCAGGGTTCGGTTGGTTCCGCCTGGGACGGTTATGGCAGTGTGATCGGCTCGGTGCAAGCAGCCGCGTGCGGACTGCAACCGTGAACAATGGGTCAAATGAGCAGTGCAAACACAAAAAAATGTGGTTTTTTTTCGCGATATTGCGGCCGTGTGTACACATCGACGGAGTGGTCCAGCAACGATGATCCGCTCACGCGATGCCGCCCGACGGCACCCGAAAACGACGGTTTTTCAGCGTCCAAACAGGTTTTTAGGTGTGCGCGCGCGTTTGACGAATCGTCACGACGGTTCGGGTTGGGAAGGTGCAGTACGACTCGATCGGTGAGGTATGCCCGTGTTGTTGCCGGTTTCAATATCTCAAGAGGCACGCCGTGCGTTCCGATTACGCCAAGGTCGGGAATGCGACAGTAACATAGAATCGTACCTTTTGGAGATGCTGACCATGGCAACAAATGTAAGAGGACGCAGTGGTGCCCGCCCGCGTTCAACGTCCGGTACGTATCCCGCCTACAGCGGTTGGGACCGGACCGACACGACGCCTAAGGGTAACCACCCAAGAAAGACCTGGAACAGGAACACCGCGACGAGGACCGTCCCGCCGGCCTGGAGGAGCTGCGCCGACAACCTGGCATGGAAGATGAACTCGTACAAGATGCTCTACAACCAGACGAAGGGTCCGGCCAAGTACACCCGCCCAAGCCCCACTACGCTAAATAGCTTCGCGAACTGGGTTGGCAAGGGTGGGATCGTTCACACGGTCACGGCCGCCCAGGTAGCCCGCTGGGCGAAGGTGACGCGGAAGAACTTCAACACTCGCACGCCCACGCCGACGGCATGCAAGAATGTTCTGTACGCCAAGTTCGGTAAGACCACGATCAAGGCCGTCGCCCGCACCAAGAGCGGCTCGTTCATGGTGGTGACGCCGCAGATCGTCAACGGCAAGAGCTTCTGGTTCCCCACGTAAGCCGGAACGCAGAGACAAAAGTCTCCTAAAGGGGCGATCTCGATAGTGGGTCGCCCCTTTTTTGCGCTTGCACGGTGGAACATATCGGGCGGCGGGTGCCGGCATGACTTGTGCTTCACTTGGGACCGTCCGTTACGTGCCCCTCGCAATCGAACACGTCGCTGCGTAATCGTACGTGTCTTCACATCCGCAGTTGGAGCGTCTGACAATACCCGTGTGAGACAGGCTTTCCAGCCTGTCTCTTGACCAATTGGAAAGTCGGTCCCACAGGTTTGAGAATCGGCCCGCAGGTTCTGTTGGCCGGCGTCAGTATCACAAGTCCTCATGTTGCATTTGACGGCGGGCGAGGCAGTCTGATAAACTCTCAAATACGTGATGCGCAAGGGGGGCTCACGTGCTAGAATCTTCCGGTAGAGATCGTCACGGCTGCACCACAAGAGTTGGAAGAGCGTGCATCGAGATCTCCGCGGCGCTATCTACTTCGTATCCCGGGCTGTGCACATGAATCCGCAAGTGGTCATGGCAAAGGTTTCCGACCGGATCCACGGGTCCCTGGGATTGGCCGTAACGTTTGTCATGTCAGTCTCAGCGGCGTACGCTCAGGACGCCTCCAACGCGTTGGAGGTGCGCACATCACGGGTGACGGGCTACGCGTCGTTTGTTACGGCTGTGGGCGGCGGCGATGTCCCTCTGAAGCTTCCGGAGGGTCGAGTTCGGCCCGAGACTGCGGATTTTCTGTGTGAGTACGGGCATCTGTTCGGCGCCAGCGATCCAAACACAGAGCTGGCAGTTGCCAAGACACATACCGATGCGATCGGCTGGACACATACGACCTATAACCAGGTTCACAACGGTGTGCCGGTGTTCTCGGGGATTTTGAAAGTCCATCAGAATGGGCAAGGAAGGATCGTCGCCGCGAATGGTGACTTCTATCCGATCAAGCCAGGCCTGAGCACTGTTCCTACACTCAGGGTCGACGAGGCCATCGCCAGTGCGGCGGCTGAGGTCGATGTTGGTGGTTTCGCGGTGGAACAGTCGGAGTTGGTGATCGTCGATCCCGGCTGGTACGGCGACCCGCCACTGGGTGCATGCCTGGCGTATCACGTCGTGCTGGTTGACTGGGCTATTCCGCTTCGGGAAGCGTTTTTCGTTGACGCGCACACGGGGGCGATCCTTGACCGCTGGTCCATGGTTTACGACGCGAAGGTGCGGCTCATTCACGACGGCGAGGCCGGCAGCGATTGCTGCTTCATACACGACGCGATGGGCTGCGACGACGCCGACTGCGAGGCAAAGGTTTGCGAGAGGGACGCATCCTGCTGTGAGGACGAATGGGATAGATACTGTGCGATCAGGGCTGCCTATTATTGCGAGAGTCTCTGCATACCCGGTGCGTTGGCCCGCGGGGAAGGGGATCCGCCGACCGGCATACCCGACGTCGACGCCGCCTACGACTACTTCGGTGATACGTACGACTACTTCTTCCGTGCGTTCGGTCGTGACGGCCTCGATGACGCCGGTATGACAATGGTCGCGACGGTGAACTCCCAGGCGCCCGGTTGTCCGAACGCTTACTGGGACCCTTCGCTACGACAGATCGTCTGCTGCCCCGGCACGGCGGCCGACGATGTCGTCGCGCACGAGCTTACCCACGGGATCACCGGGTATACGGCGAACCTGATCTATCAAAACCAGTCCGGTCAGCTCAACGAATCATTCTCGGACGTCTTCGGCGAGCTGGTCGATCTGTTCAATGGTGACGTTGCCTTTGTCGGGCCGGCGGGTGACCCGTTGTGGCCCGAGCATCCAACGGGGCCCGGTTCCGACACGCCGAACCTTCGACGCACCGCATGCAGCGACCCGGATGACGGATACCCCGATGGCGTCCGCTGGCTGGTTGCTGAAGACGCCGTGGCCTTTGGCGGGGCGATCCGCGACATGTGGGATCCGACATGCGAAGGTGATCCCGATCGGGCCAATAGCCCCCTGCAGACTTGCAACGTCTTCGACGCCGGCGGCGTGCATAGCGGCAGCGGGATTCCCAACCATGCCTTTGCACTGCTCACCGACGGTGGCACGTTCAATGGGTATACGGTTAACGGGATCGGACCGATCAAGGCGGGGGCCGTCTGGTATCGGTCCTTGACGACCTACCTGACGATCGCCGCCGATTTTGACGAAGCGTACGCCGCGTTTAATCAGGCCGCTCTTGACCTGGTCGGCACCTTCCCCAACGACCCGCGGACCGGAGCGCCGTCGGCGGACATGTTCACGGTGGCGGATGCGGAGGAGGTCGATAAGGCGCTGATGGCGGTGGAGATGGATACGCCGGGTCGCTGCGGCTGGACCGTCCACGTGCTAAGCTCCGAGCTTCCGAACCAGTGTGCGGCCTCAGCGATCCTTTTCGAGGATGATTTCGAGAGCGGGATCGGCGGATGGACGGTCTATAACTCCGGACCTCCCACGCCCTACGACTGGGTACAGGTCACGGAGCTTCCGTTTGAGCGACCCGGAGCAGCGTGGTTCTGTAGCGATCCCAACCTCGGCGATTGCGACAGTCAGGATGAGTCGGCCCGACATTCGCTTGTCAGTCCGCCGATAATGTTGCCTGCGGACGCGGAGTTCCCCTACCTTGCCTTTACGCACTATATGCAGTCCGAACCGGCATACGACGGCGGGAACGTAAGTATATCCATTAACGGCGGCGGATGGGAGGTGATTCCCTACGGCGCGTTCGAGTTCAATCCGTACAACTCGGTGATTCGGTTAGCCGTCGCGATGGGGAACACCAACCCTCTTGCCGGTGAGGAGGCCTGGACGGGGGTCGGCGGAAGGTGGGGTACGTCGGTGGTTGATCTGAGCAGACTCGCGGGCGCCGGCGACACGATCGAGGTTCGTTTTGACTTCGGCAAGGATGGCTGCACCGGTTCTGGCGGATGGTATGTCGATGACTTCGTTGTCTATACCTGTCCGGACTGCAACCTGAACCGGATCCCGGACCATCGCGAGTTTGTCTGGACGACACTGTCGGGGCGCCTGGGCAACATTGGGACCGGCATTCGTCAGCAGTTCACGCTTCCATCGCCTCCGCCGGCAGCTGGTGACGTGACGCTGTCGTTTACGGCCATGGGGGATCTGAGCCGCGAAGCCGAGTCGATCAGCGTGGCCATCAACTGGACTCGGGTCGGGACCGTTTTTGCGACGGGTGGGAGTGACTGCCCATCAGTACCCAATGCTGAGACGATTGTCGTGCCCGCGTCGTTTTACAACGCGGCTGTGGGAAGCGGTGACGTGACCATCAGCATGACGGCGACGGAGGAGGTGAATCCGACGCTGTGTGCCGACGGGACCTACGTTACCGTTTTCGTGCAATATGAGTTGGATCCGCTGGACACCGACGGCAACGGTGTCCCTGACGAATGCGAATGGTGTGCGCAGGCCGATGCGCCCCTGGACGCTCCGAACGCCGTGGCGAAGAACCGCTATATCTCGTTCGTGCCCGGCAACCCCGGTCGGCTGACGGCACTTCGGGTTACGCTGGTCCACCTGCCTTCGCCGTTCGAAGCCCTGGAGGGTACGGCCATGTGGGTGACGCAGCCGTTGGAGATCAGCGAAATCGCCGATCGCGTGGACGCCCGGCCGCCGGTCTTTACGAGTGTGCGGCTTGCATGTCGGCCGGTTTATCGGGATTGGAGTACGGCGGGGACCGTTCATGTTTCCGACGACGAGATTCTTCCTGGCGCTGTGTACGAGGTGCAGGCCATCGATCTGGCCTGCGGTGAATCGGCTGAAGCGTACTACTCGGCACCGCTGGTACTGACGACCAGTCTCTGGGGTGACTTAACGGGTCGTTGCGATGTGACGCCCTGCACACCGCCGGACGGCGTGGTGGACATGACTACCGACGTGACGGCCGTGCTGGACAAATTCAAGAATCTTCCCGGTGCCTTGATCAAAGCCAGGGCCGATCTGGGCGGGGCCGTGCCGAACCGAATCATCGACATGGCGGACGTCATGTACGCCATCGATGCCTTCTGTGGTCTTTCCTATCCCTTTGGGAATCCCAGGGGATGTCCGTGATTGCGGATTGCGGATTGACGATTGTCGATTACCACGACGGCGAATTTCACCCTTGACTCGCCGCGCAGGCATACGCCCGCAGTTGCTCGCTCCGCGAGCGGCGGCGTGTCAAGGGCAAGATCCCCAATCTCAGCAATCAGCAATTCAACCACCTGACACGTCTTCATCGTTTACTCCGGGTGCAGCAGGAAACGATGTTTGGCCACCTGGCCCGGTTCGACCTCGACGGGTACCCGTTCAGGATGGAACTCGGGTGCTTCTGCAGCCAGGTAGTATAATCCCGGTTCGAGCTGGAAGAAGTGGAAGCGGCCGGTGCAGTCCGTCTCAGTTTCCCTGATCAGTGTGACATCGTTCGGGGATGTCCCATCGGGTTCCGCCGGCGCGAAGAGCAATACGCGAGTGCTGGGTAGGGGCACCGAGCCCTCCCAACTGGGTCCGCCACGGACCTCCCCGATGATGCCGCCGGCATATCTGAAAATGGACCTGTATGCCGCATCCAGAATCGCGTCCATGAATCCGGATGCCGGATCACGGCGTTGAGCCCGAGGAAGTCTTCGTCGCCGTAGCGGTAGCCGCTCATCTCACCGTGATCGATGGTTTCCACAGGACAGTCGCAACACATCCGGTAGCTCTGCGCGGCCTCCTCGGCCAGCTTCGCAGCGTTCGACCGGGGAGGATACGTGCCGCGGTCGTCCGCTAACGCCACACCGCTCGCCAAAACCGTGAGCAGCAAGCCATATTCCGTTGCTTTCAGTCGCATCATCTTGAGTTTTCCTTTGCTGGACAGCCCGTTGGGCTCTGTTATCGGTTCCGAGTACCAATCGCCGACCGCCGACATTGGAACAGTTTGCGCCCGGACTGGATCGGCGGTGCTGCGAGAGTCCGGTTCATCCATCGTGTGGCACTGACAAAGGCGTTGCGGCGGATGTTCCACCGCAGTCCGACCGGGCCCGGCCTGCCGACAAGCTTATTGTGACCATAGGTGTCCCATCCGATCAACGCCGGCGAATCGTTCCTATTGCAGGTTCTTTGTGCGGTTTCGTTCGTGAGCCACGTATCGTGCACGCGACGCCGTTTGCGGAGTACCGGGTTTTTCCAGTTGGATGAATGGCGATCACGGGGTATCATACTATGTATCGCTCAGCGTCCGCTCGGTTATCGGGCCGGCGGTCGGCGGGCACAATTCGTCCGGGGAAAGGTGCCTTCATACGGGTGTTCTCGTGAAGGCGATTCCATCCCCGAGTTGGTGTGCATGCTTGCATCAGCGCGGCGACGGACTGCGGTGTGCGTAGGATTTCGGGGGTAACAGCCGGTAGAAACGAGGGGATTCCATCTCCAACAATACGAAAGGGAGAGACCAGGGCAAGCGCTGGGAAAGTGCGCCAAGTCGGTTCCGGTAGGAGCCGCACGCAGCGAATTCGGAGTTGTGGATTCGCCGTTCAATGGTTTCCGACGTTCGAGCATCTTGCAGGGTCTGTGCTTGGAGCATCCCGATCCATCGAGGGGAATAAGACAATGTTAGTAACTGAAAAATCGGTTTCGATGAGTCATGCCGCCGTTGCAGGCGCGATAGTCTTGGCCGTTGCGTTCGTCGTGTTGCGGGTTGCACCGCTTGGCGCCGCGGCGCCATTGGGATCGGTGGCGACGCCGATCGGGGAGACCTACAGTGTTCACCACATGGTCGGGGCGGATCTCGACCAGAATGGGACCGTAGATTGCTGCTTCATCAACGAGGATCCGCCGCCCGCCGCACCGGATGATATCGTGACCTTTGACGGGCTTGCTGAAGCGATCATGACCGACATCTTCGGTACTGTCCCGACCGTGACGGAGTCAACGGTTGACAACGCCGACGGAACCCATCGGCTGGTAATCGATACGAGTTCGCCATTCGGCAGCGATATGTTTCCCGAAGGAGTCACGGACGACGACACCGGTATACCTTTGACAGATGCGTGTTTTATGATCGGGCTTCTTGACTCTCTGGACTGGCCCGGTGTGGACAGCGTAACGTCTGCGACGATCTCGTTTATGACCGACGGCGGCGTTGTGCGTGGTCCGTTCGACGTGAGCGGACACGACCATTTTACCGATCCGTGGAACGGCATTTTTATGATGACGCTCGAGAACGGTGCCGGAATAGGTATCAACGGCGTACATCTGGAGATTCTCGTCGGCAAGGAAGCGCAGGGGCCGCTCGGTGCCTGCTGCGTTGAGGGGGAATGCATCGGCGACATTGAGCAGATAAGCTGCGAGTTTATGGGCGGTCACTGGCATCTCAACGCGTCATGCGGTGCTAACCCGTCGCTGCCACCGCCCGTCTGCGATTCGGCGAACTACAGATTCAACAATGGGTTCCCGCTCGATGACGGGGGGGCACCGATCAGCCAATACGCTCCCGATGTTCCCTTCGGCGCCGGAGCGGTTGACGATTTTATTCTTGATTCGCCTCCCGGCAGTGATGACCGGTGTCGGATCAGCACCGTATGGGCTTGGATGACACACAGTGTGGGTGGGATCGATCCGAGCACCGATTACCAGGGAGTGAACGTCACGGTCTATGCCGACGCGACGCCCAAGGGGCCTAACGGTCGCCCGCAGGATGACGGCACCCACACAGCCTTTACTTCCGGTGGTATCGTCTATTCCCGAACGATTCCCATGGACATCGTGACCGCAACATCCACGGTGACTTCGTGCATGATCGACGATTGGCAGCTTGATATTCCCGTTGACATCATTCTCAATCACGACACCAAGTATTGGCTGGAGGTCCAGCCGATCATGGACGCCGCAGTGTGCCAGGTGCGGTGGCTTTATTCCCAGAACAACAACGACCACGCGGCGCAGGAGTTTGGACCTCATTTCGGGATCTATGAGTGGCAGGAGGTCACGGGGAACGCCAACGCATGTCCGCCGGATACTCCCCCGGCCGGCACGCGCGAGAACCTGGCATTTCAGCTTTTCGGAGAAGACGTCTCCGGTCCGCCGAATGATGATTGCGAAAACGCGATCCTGATCGGCGAAGGGACTATTCCTTTTAGCAGCATCGGTGCTACCACCGACGGACCTGATGAACCTGAAATGTGCACATTCGGGCTGTACAGTCACCTCGAGTCGGACATCTGGTTCGACCACGTTGCCACATGTACGGGAGAGCTGACGGTCAGCCTGTGCGGCAGCGGGTATGACACGAAGCTGGCTGTCTACGATGGGTGTGACTTCTGTCCGCCGCGGGACATCCCGATCGCGTGCAACGATATGTGGTGTGGACAGCAGTCGCAGGTAACAACTGATGTGGTTGAAGGTAACTGCTATCGGATCCGAATCGGCGGTTACCAGGATGAGCAGGGTAAGGGTATCATAACGACAAGCTGCTACACGCCGCCGCCTCCGAGTGGGGCCTGCTGTAGTGACGATGGTGACTGCCTCGGCACGATGACCGAAGCGGAGTGCGACGTTGAAGACGGTACGTGGTACGAGGGCCAAAACTGCGACACGTTCATTTGCCCGGTGCCGCATCCTCCCCATGACGAGTGCTATGCGTGCATTCCCATACTGACCGGTGCATCGTACTCAGGCTCTACCAATGGGGCGACCGGTACGGATACCAGTTCGTGTTCAGTCAATGATACGAGGGACGTGTGGCACTGTTGGACACCTGACTGCAACGGTGTTGCGATCATCAGCCTTTGTGACAGTGCGTTCAACACCACGCTGTCCATCTACGACAGTTGTGGAGGAGATGAACTGGCATGCAGTGACGACTATTGCGGGGACGGTCGCCAGTCACTCATCTCGCCCCACCAGATACCCTCCGTTGATGTATATGTGACTGCCGGGGAGACGTATTTCATCCGCGTGTCAGGTTGCAACGGTGCCATCGGCAACTACACACTTGCCGTGGATGACTGCGCTAACGCCTGCTGTTCTACTACAGGATTCTGTATGCTCAAGACGTACGACGACTGTACAAACGTCGGTGGGCTGCCCAAGGGGGATGGTACGGTATGTCTGGGCGACCATAACTACAATGGTATCGACGATATGTGCGAAGAGTGTCCCGATGCGACGATCAGTAACGCGATGCCCCCCGACGGTGTGGTCGACGCACGGCAGCCCTCTGAACCCGGCGACGAGCTGCCGAGGCAGGGGATCGGTACCGCCGAGGAGGCGATCGTAATCACGCTTGATCCGCCGGAGGCCGGCGTCGGCGGTTGCTTTAAGGTCTGCGAGACGGCTGTGGATCCGCTGCTGAGTTCCAATACGATTGTGAATGTGACCGACCAGGGCAGCGGCGTGTACAAGATCGTTCTGGATCGGGCGATTACGGCCGGGGCGGTCACGACGATCCAGTACACCGGCGACGGCAGCTACGTGGAATACATCTCACACCCGGCCAACGTGAACGCCGACATCAAGGCGGCCCCGTCGGACATCTTGAGAATCATCGACTACATCAACGGTGTGGCGGCGTCACCGTGGGGTATCTACAGTGAGGACATCGATCGCAGCGGTATGCTTGGGCCACCGGACATCCTGCGCGTAATCGACCTGCTCAACGGTGCAGGCGTGTACGATCCGTGGCTGAACACCTCGCTGCCGGAAAACACTTCATGTCCGCAGTGACATGGTTGAGTCATTATTGATCTACGGCGTTTCCCGTCTTTTCTGGTGTTGTTGGTTCGGTGAGGAGTTGTGTCTCGCAGAGGTTGCGGTAGAGGGGGCAACGCTCGAACATGTCCTCATGCGTGCCGGTGTCGATGACCCGGCCGGCGTCCATCACGATGATCCGGTCGGCAAACTGTATGGTGCTGAGGCGGTGCGCGATGATCAGAGTCGTGCGCCCTTTGGCGAACTGCTGGAGGGCGGTCCGGATTCTCAGCTCGGATTCGGAGTCGATCTGGCTGGTGGCCTCGTCGAAGATGAGGATGGGTGCGTCGCGGAAGACGGCCCGCGCGATGGTGAGTCGCTGCCGCTCACCACCGGAGAGGGTCGTGCCGCGCTCGACCAGGCTTGCGTCGTACCCACCTGGGAGGTTTTGAATGAATTCGTCGGCGGAGGCGCGGGCGGCGGAATCCTTGACGCGTTGCTCGTCGACGACCGATTGGCCGTAGGCGATGTTGTCCGTCGGCGTACCGGCAAAGACGATCGCATCCTGCGTCACCAGCCCGATCTGGGCGCGAAGGCTCTTCAGCGTCACACTGCGTATGTCGATACCGTCGTAGCGGATTTCGCCGGTGTCGGGATCAAAGAGCCGCGGCAACATGCTCACCAGGGTGGTTTTGCCGCAGCCGTTCGGTCCGACGATCGCGATCGTCTCACCCTTGCGGATTGAGAGGCTAATACCCACAAGTGCCGCCGTCTCCGCGCCGGGATACGTGAAGGTCACGTCGGAGTACTCGATACTGCTTTGGAGCGGTTTAAGCTCGATGTCGGCCGGTGTGAGGTCGGTTTCCGTCGGCTGATCGATGACGTGAAAGATGCGCTCCGCCCCGGCGGTGGATCGCATCACGCGGACATAGACGTCGGTCAGCTTCCGAAGCGGATCGAACAGAACCGACAAGGCGACGCCGAGCGTGGCGAACTGTGACATTGAGATGTCATGGCGGAGGACGCGGCCGGCGAGCCAGACCGTCAACACGCTGCCGGCGACGACGGCGACCGTTTCCATCATTGGGCTCACGAACGCCTGGAGCCGGGCGAGCTTGACCTGCTGCTTCAACACGCGACGGTCGACCTCCAGCAGTCGCTCTCGTTCGTGCTGCTCGGCCGTGTAGGCCTTGACGACCCGCAGGTTCTGGAGGCTGTTGGTCAGGACGCCGATCATCTGCCCGTACGCCTGTAGAAGCTTGCGATTCGACTTCTTGACGCTCCGCCCAACCCGCCAGAACACCGCCACCGCAAGCGGCGTAACCAACACCAGAGCCAAGGTGATTCGCCAATCCAGCGCAAATGCCAGGCCAAGAATGAAAGCCGCCCGCAGCGGCTCGCGGATGAATTTGCTGAACAGCGTCAGCATCCCGCGCTGTATCTCCTGGATATCTTGAACGAAGCGGCCGACCAGGTCCGACGTCGGTTGGCCTGAAAAGAACGACATCGGCAGATGGAGTGTTCGTTCATATAGATCGCTGCGCAGGCGCATCATCGCGCGAAGAACGGCCTCGGCGATCAACACCTCACCGAGGTAACGGAACACGTTTGCCAGAACAATCACAAGGACCAGGCCGGCGAGGAGCCACGTAAGCACCCGGAGCTTGTTCTCGTCGGCGTTTTCGGGCATGATCGAGGCCGCCCGGCGCAGCAGGTGGAGCTTCCAGTCAAGTTCATGGGGTTGCAACGTCAGCAGACGAGGTTGTCCTGCCGCATCGGTCGCAGCGTCCGTCATGACGGATATAGCCTGACCCGCTTCGGCGTGCGCCAAGTCGTGCAACAGTTCAGCAGCCGATCGCTCCTGAGCATCCCAAAGATGATCCGCCGACCGCAAACCCTCCTTGTAGAGTAGGCTTTCGTCGTCAACCGTCAGCAGACGGATAGCGGTTTCGTCCGTTGGTCGCACAAACTGCACGTCGAGCCGTCGACCGGCGATCGTACGATCCACCCATCCGCGTAAACCTTCCTGCTCCAGAAGGATCTTGAAAACAGGAAAGGCGCCGCCGACGCTGACCGTGTGGAGACAGGCAAACGCCACCGTTGAGAGAAGACCGAGTGCGAGCATCACGCGGCACTTACACGCCACGGCGACGAGGCGTCCAAGTTCTCGCGCGTGAAAGCGGGGTGTGGGTGTCTTTACCTTGGCGTCGACCGAGATCAGTTTCGGATTCATCGAACGATTCTTAGGCCAGGCTTCTGTAGAGTCGTACGTACGGCTCGGCGATGATGGACCAGCTAAGCAGGTTGCGGCTGACGTCGCGAGCGCGCCGTCCCATGGCTACCCTGTCTTCGTCGGACATTGCAAACAGTGAGCGCAAACCGACCTTCAGGTCGCCGCGCGTCGGCGCACATACCCGGATGACGTCTTCCGTGCCGTTCGGCGCGATGCAGTTCGACGCGATCACCGGTACACACGTGACCATGGCCTGCATGATGGACGCGGGGAAGCGAACCTGCAAGCTCGGTGCGGCGACAATCGACGCTCGAGCGAGCCACGCCCGCTGGGTCGTCAAGTCGGGTGCCGACGCAAAGAGGACACGTCCCTCACCGCCTTTGCGACGAATGGCTGCCTCGAGCATCTTCCGCCAGTCACCCATTTCGCATCCGGCGATCACGACGTTCCAGGCGTCGGCGTCCGGGCCTATTTCGGATAGCGCCCTCAAGAACGGTACGAATCCTTCCGTGGGGTGAATCGGCCCCAGCATCAAAACAAAACGGCCTTCCGGCGCCGCACGGGATGGCGAATTGCCACCCGCCGAGCCGCGGCTTGAAGCTCGCCCGGAGTCTCCCGGCGATTGAACTTCGCAGCTCGATCCATCACCCGTTTCGTATTCGCTTACGTCAATGCCGTACGGGAGTTGCATGACGTTTGCGTTCACGTGGCGGGAGTGCAGCTCGTGCTGTTCGGTTTCGTTGAGCGTGGTGACGGCGGCCGCGTTGTGGATGAGGCGGTTCTCGTAAAGCAGAGCCCTCAGCTCGTCTCGAAACCGCTTTTGCTGATACACCGTGCTGCATAACGCCCCGTGCGGGGAGATGATGTAGGGCTTGCCCGCCTTCCGGGCTGCACCGGACGCCGCACGGGCGAGCCCGTAACCCCAACCATGCACGTGAAGGACATCGGCTTGTCCGATCAGGTGGGCAGGTTTGTTCGGTGGTCCAACGTGTGTTGAAGCGTTTGAAAGACCGGACGGATTGAAGCCCGTGGATCGATCCTGTGATACTGCTTCGGATTCGATGTCGTGTTGGCGAAGCTGCGCAAACAAGCCCGGCAGCGAGATCGCGACGGAACCAGCCTCCGGGGCCAACGATTCGACAACGTGGAGTACGTGTAGGGCCATGACGGGTGGGGATTCTAGGCTAGACTGGTGGGCGGTGAAAGCGAAAAAGATGGTTGGTGTCACCGGACGCTGCCGGTGTCAGCCCTCACCGGTAAAACCGTCGAGTTTGTCGAACTTGCGGCGAGCTGCACAGCGTACGTAAGCACCGGCCCGTTGCGCCAGGTCACGATAACGCCGCTTCCACTCTTTCCGTGGAGAGCCGATCCGTTCCATGTAGGTCTTGAGAAACCGGCCATAGTCGCTACGGGTGATGCTCGAATAGCTCAGGAGACTCGCCGCCAGGCGTATAACAGACTGCCACCGCCGAGTCGCGCCGACGCGCGGGAGTAGCTGAAGGCCGTCGAGGTCGACCAGCCAGACCACAACGTACCCACGAAGTCCGTCCCAGTTTGTCAGCAGGATGTTGGAGGCTTTCAGGTCGCGGTGAGTAAAGTTGTTTCGCTGCAGACGCACGAGCAGCTCGACGATCGCCGACGTGATCGCATCTTTGACGCTGCGCACACGTTGTCGTTCCAGCCGGGGCAGCAGTTGCAGCGCCACGTGATCGAGATCTACCGGATCGGGAATGCAGGCGGTGACGAGCCACGCTTCGCGGCGCGGGCGACGTCGCTCGATTGTCGCCAGCGGCAGAGCCGTGTTGACGCCGATCGCAAGCAGTTTAAGTGCGCGAGTGAAGTTGCGGCGCTCGCGCGGCGACCGCAGTGCGCTGGCGAGCCGGCGACGAAAGCCCCGCGTTTGGCTTTGCTTGCCTATGACGTCGATCGAGCCGTCGCCGGCGGCGAGGCGCGCCCGAAACACTTCCCCGTCCTTGGAGTACTTCAGCAGCTTATGGCCTGGTAACGAGGTCGGATCATCCGCGAGACGGGTGAGCTGTGACCGCCATTGTTCATGGGTGGGCAACTTCAGGTGTACCGTCTCATATGGTGACACATCATGGCACCCCATCAGCACGCGCCCGGACCATCCGCCGGGCAGGCTGATCGGCTTGATGTCGAAGCGCGGGCGGGTCATGGCTGCGGTGAACCGGGTCTTACGGATTCAGTGTCGGGAGGACTCCCTCTCGCAGAAAGCGGACGATCCGGTGCGCCGCCAGTCGGTGGCCTGCGGGGTTTGGATGCTCATTGGCCGGGCTGACACACAGCTCTCGGGCGTCGCGCCCGGTGAACACCTCAAGTAAATCAAGGTAGGGGACGTCAAGCTCCGAAGCAAACTCACGCATGGCTACATGCACGTCCATAAGCAGATAGTCGTCCAACCGAACCAGCCACGGGAACAGCACTAGGGTGTACACCGCGCCGCTATCCTCGACCGTTTCTTTGCATGCCCGCACGTCAGCCTCGAACGTCGCCCAGGCTTCCACGCGCTCGTTGGGGCTGTGCCCGCCTCGAAAGTAGTCGATGGTCTTGTTCCACGCAACCCAATACCGGATTTGCCGCTCGGCGAATCGCAGAACGTACGAGGCGTCTCCAACCCAAAGATCCCGGTCGCGGATGCGGTAGATGTCATCCAGCCGTTCGTGCATGTTGATGCCAAGATCGTTCGGGTAAACGACGTGCACGACCACGTCCGGTCGAAGCATGTCACGCAGTGACAAATACTCGCGCCGCTGCCAACCGGGTGACGTGCCGGGGTAGCCCATGTTGATCGTGACGACTCCCTCGGGGCGGTCCGGCATAAGCGCGGTCTCGATCAAGTGACAGAAGGTCTCGTGCGGCTCGACGCTGTAACCGTACACGACCGAGTCGCCCAGGCAGACGATCCGAAGGCGCCGGTCGTCCTCGGGCAGCGCATCCCACTTCTCCCGGATACCGAGGACGTTGAGCGAGTTGTCGACGTCCTCGCAGTCGAGCGCGGGTAGCCGCGCGGGCGGCGGCGGTGTGATATCGAATGTTCGAAACGCGATCTCGGTTGCGCCAAGCGCGAGAAGTGCGGAAAGAGTGACGGTCGCGAGTCGGAATCGAAAGCGTCTCCGCCGCGCCAGTTCGTCCGGGTCTTCGTCCCAATCCGCCAATAAGTCCAGTTGCATTCCGGCGCGGATGAGTCGTGACAGTGTCACCAGGAGACGCCATTCCAGAATGATCAGACAGGCGAGCAGGGCGAATCCTAGCCACCGCGCGTCGGGCCGCTCCGATGCAATCTGCACGACGACACTCAAATACCCGGTGCACGCAAGCGCGACCACCGCCGTCGGCAGTAGCAGGGCAAAAGCAGCCCGAACATAAACGGTGTAACCTTTCGAAGAGCTCATAAGCTGCTTAGTCCGCATTTGCGCTTATCATGGTTGGACGATCTACTGGGGATCGGCACGTTCCTGCCAGGCTGCGTCCACCTCCGCAAGCTCTTGAGCAATCGCGTTGGCCTTGCGGCGGAGCTCAGCCAGCGCCTCCGGGTTCCTGTACACGTCCGGGTCGCCGAAACGCTTGTTAAGAGCCGCGAATCGAGCCTCGCACTCGATAACCATTGCCTCAAGCTCGTGGATCGACATGCGGTCGTACGGGCAGGGTATGGCCTTTGCCTTCTTCTGATTCGAGGCCGTTCGCTTTGATCTCTTGCGCGACGCCGGTTCCGCCGCCTTTTCGGCGGCGCGGCGCTGCTCCACCTGCTCGATGTAGAACGAATAGTTGCCCTCATAGAGGGCGTGTCCTTCGCGACGGATGACGAGTAGTCGATCGACGATCCGGTCGAGGAGGTAGCGGTCGTGGCTGACGACGATGATCGTGCCAGGAAACTCGAGCAGCGCCTCTTCGAGCACCTCCAGCGACGGGATATCCAGGTGGTTCGTCGGCTCGTCAAGGATCAATACGTCAGGCGCCTGAAGGATCAGTTTTGCAAGCCGCACGCGCGATTGTTCACCGCCTGAAAGCGCCCCGAGCGGTTTGAACACGTCGTCGCCGGTAAACAGATACCGCCCGAGCAGCGAGCGGGCAACCTGCTCCGGAAGCTCGGGACAGGCTGTGCGAATCTCATCCACTACCGTGCGGGCGGGATCAAGATCGTCGTGTTCCTGTGCGTAGTAGCCGACGTTGAGCTTCGCGTCGAGCGTGACGCTTCCCTCGGTCGGTGCAGTCTGATCGAGAATGATCTTCAACAACGTCGTCTTGCCGGTTCCGTTCGGACCGGTGATGCCGAAGCACGTACCCGCGTGAACTTGGGCGGTCAGATCCGTAAAGAGCACGTTGTCTCCGTAGCGCATGCAAAGCCCATCACAGCGAACAACGGTCGTGGCCTTCGTTCGGGTCTTTTCGAATGTGAATTTGAGACGCTGTTTTGTCCGTGGTGCATCTGTGACGAAATTGCCGGCCTTGAGTCGCCGCTCCAGACGCTTGCGTCGCCCCTGCGCTTCCTTCGTGCGTTGCCCGGCTAGATGCTTGGCGATAAAGGCCCGTTCCTTCCTGATGAACTCCGAGTCCGTTTCGAACTGACGCTCTTGTGTCAGCAGTCGTCTCTCCTTGGTGTTTGCGTAATTCGTGTAGTTTCCGGGGAAGCTGGTCACAGTTGTGCGATCGATCTCGACGATCCGATCGCAGAGCCGATCGAGCAGATAGCGGTCGTGCGAGATGATTACCGTGCCGCCGTGATGACCGGCGAGGAACTTCTCAAGCCAGCGAACCGCGTCGATATCGAGATGATTGGTCGGCTCATCCAACAGCAAGAAGCTTCGATCGCTCAAAAGCAGCTTGGCGAGCGCGGCGCGGCATTTCTGTCCGCCCGAGAGAACGGACATCGATTGTGCGTAGTCGGCCGGTTTGAAACCCAGACCGCCGAGAATCTCGTTGAGTCTGGTCTCGAACACGTGCCCGCCGGCTGTGATGAACCGGGCATTGACACGTTCATACTTCTCCATCAGCTCGGAGAGTCGGTCCGCTTTGGCCGGGTCCGCACAGGTTGTCATCTGCTCCGCAAAGGCGTGGAGCTTGTCCTCGAGGGCGAGCAGCTTGGAAAAGACACTGCCGACCTCATCATGCAGCGTGCGCTCGAGCGAGATGTCGGGCTCCTGTTTGAGAAAACCGATTTCGAGACCGCGTGAGTGGGTGATCGTCCCCAAGTCCGCTGGGATTTCGCCTGCGATGAGCCGGAAAAGGGTTGTCTTGCCCGCCCCGTTGGCACCGACCAAACCGACGGTCTCCCCGCTGCGTAGTTCCAGCAACACATCCTTCAGGATGACTTGATCTGAAAACTGCTTGGTGACGTTATGGATCGTAATGGCGGCCATGAATTGCCATGATAGAAGATCCGGGGCCGAGCAAACAGCAGCGCGCCAGCTAGCCAGGAGTATACGTGTTGAGCCTGCACCGCGGTTATCCAGCCTCAGAATGCGATTATCTTGTTGACGAATGCGGCGAATGATGATATTGTGCGTTCTTTGGTGGAACGAAGGAGCGTGCCCAGGTTGCCTACGTGGCATTGCTAGGCGCGGAATCGCAGGATTCCACCTGCATGTTAGGGGTTTGTGCTATTTGCGCGGCCGTTCGACCTACTCGTTCTCGCACATCTTGGCGGGAGCCGGCTTGGCGAATGGAGCTACGTAGCACGGCATACTGCTGCTGCGTCGTGTAGCGCGGATTGTATCGGCCACGATGTCCGTTTCTTCAAGGCTGTGGGCCTGGGCGTTTCATTTGATTGGTCCACTGGTGTTATGATAAGGGGGCTTGATAATGCGATCTTATCTAAGCTGTGGTCTACTGTGTGCTGTAGTTGCGTGCACCATTGAGGCGCGAGCGAGCGAGGGGGAGTTCTCACTCGTTCCTGTCAACGCGACAGGCGGATACACGATCAACGGGAACGAGATCGTGGTCTCACCCGGCGCGAGAGTCACGTTGGAGATCCACGTATCCGATTGGGATCCGGACGGTGACGGCGATCCCAAGCTGCGCGGTTACCAGGCGCAGATCGACTCGTCAGGATTCACCACGGGTGTGAGCGGCTCTCTGACCATCCCGATGATTCCCATTCCGTGTACGTCTGATGACGATTGCGTGTCAGTAGGGAGTTGTGAGGCCTCAGGTTTCTGTACGCAGACCGGCGCGTTCATCATCGATGAATCACACGTTGACTTTGTCTTCCGGGACCTGAACACGATTTCCATGGCGGACACCAGTCAACCGGACGTAAGGCTCGGCAGCCTCGTTGTGTACCTGTCGGACGTCGTGAGGGACGTCGGCTCGCCGAAGTACTCCGGCACACTCATTGTTGACGTGTCGCAGGATGCCTACGGGACGTTCACGGTAGGGTTCATCACCATCCCCCAACAGACGTTTTTGATGGACGATGACTTCGGGAGCTTCCTGCCCGCGGTGCTCACACCCGCGATGATCACCGTGACCAATGACTGCAACGGGAACGGCGTGCCCGATGACGAGGATATTGCTGCGGGTACGAGCGACGATTGTAACAACAACGGGATGCCGGATGAGTGCGAGCCGGATTGTAACGGAAACGGGGTTCCCGACGATTGTGACGTCGAAAGTGGATTCAGTAATGATTGCAACGACAACGGCATGCCTGATGAGTGCGAGCCGGATTGCAACGAGAATGGCACCCCCGACGATTGTGACATCGCTGACGGACTGAGCGATGACTGTGATACGAATGGGATACCGGACGAGTGCGAGCTTGTGGACTGCAACGAAAACGGTGTTCTCGATATCTGTGACGTTGCTAACGGCACTAGCGAAGATTGCAACGACAACGACACGCCTGATGAGTGTGAGGAAGACTGCAATCACAATGGTCGACCGGATGATTGCGACATCGCTGACGGCATCGCGGAGGATACAAACGGGAACGGCGTACCGGATGAATGCGAGATCGCCGTAATGGCTCTGGTGCCTCTCGATGCGACGGTGCCCCACACGATCAATGATAATGAGATAATCGTAACCGTAGGATCGCCGGGTGCCGTTGTATGTGTCACTATGGAGGTCCGAGTCTCCGACTGGGATTTTAATCAGGATGGTGACCCGGCCCTGCGCTCGTACCAGGCCTCGTTCGACCCGGCAGGATTCACCAGCGGCGAGAGCGGGGAGCTGTATCTGCCGGCAACGCCGATTCCATGCAACGTGGACAGTGACTGCCCGGCGTGGGCCGCGGTTTGTGAAGGGGGATTCTGTGACGCAAGCGAATCATTCACGATTGACGAGTCACACCCCGATTACGTCTTCTCGGGTTTACAGACGATTGCGGCCGCAGACCGAAGGTGGCCGGAGATTCGCCTTGGCAGTATTCTGCTGGCTTCGGGTGCCGGCGTTGTGGACCCGGGTGAGCCCAAGTACGCGGGGAGGCTGGTTCTCGAGGTGTCCTTTGACGCAACCGGCACGTTCACAGTTGGATTCTTGGATACACCGGGAAGCTTCCTCAGCGATTCCGAAGGGCAGCTCATTGGGCCCTTAAGTCTGGTACCGACGGTCATTACGCTGGCCTACGACTGCAATGACAACGGAGTCCCTGATTGCACAGACATTGTCGATGGCACCAGTCAGGACTGCAATGGGAATGGGGTTCCCGACGAATGTGAGGCCGATTGTAACAACAACGGTATAGCCGATGAATGTGACATTGCTGAAGGTACGAGCGATGACTGCAATGAGAACGAAGTCCCTGATGAGTGCGAGCCGGACTGCAACGGGAACGGTGTCGCCGATGAATGCGATATCTCCGATGGCACGAGCATGGACTGCAACCAGAATGGCGTTCCCGACGTCTGTGAGCTGATAGACTGCAACGGCAACGGGATCCTTGACAGCTGCGACATCTCTGACGGTACAAGCGGTGACTGTGACGAGAATGGCGTGCCGGATGAGTGTGAATTTGCGGACTGCAACGACAACGGCATTGGTGACAACTGTGACATAGCTGATGGATTGTCGGACGATATCAACGCGAACGGCGTACCGGATGAGTGCGAACCACTCACTATCGCGTTGGTTCCAGTCAGTGCCACCGGGATAAACTTCATCAATGGCAACGAGATCACGGTTCTTCCCGGCGCAGAAGCCGTAACTCTCGAGCTTCACGTCGCCAACTGGGATCTGGATAGAGACGGTGATCCTCTCCTGTATCTTTATCAGGCCACGATTGACACGTCTGGTTATCACAGCGGGCTTAGTGGGAGTATTGGTCTAGCCACGATATCGTGTGAGACTCACTCGGATTGTTTTGGCGAAGCCACGTGCGGCAATCAGGTGCCGGGTCAATGTGATGTATCGCTCCAAGACCATCCCGCAGTGTACATCGATACGTCGCGGCCGGATTTTGTGTTCTCGGGTGTCGAGACGATCGTGGCTGTCGATGTCGGTGGTTCCAGCCAGCGCTTCGCCGGATTCACGTACAATGACGATGATGCAGTACCGGATACGGGATTGTCGCGCTACATCGGTACGCTCATCCTGAATGTGTCATCGGACGCGTCCGGGACTTTCACCATCGGGTTGTTGCCCGATCCCGACACGTACCTACTGGGAAACGAGAGTTACCTGGACTTCATCGGCCCGCCGGGACTGGTCCCGGTGTCGATTGCGGTTTTGAGCGATTGCAACGACAACGGTTCCGCAGATGAAGCGGACATATCCTCGGGGGTAAGCTTGGACTGTAACGACAATGGTTTCCCGGACGAATGTGACACCAGCTACGGCGTAAGCGGCGACTGCAACGACAACATGATTCCCGACGAGTGCGAGCCGGACGACGACTGCAACAGCAATGGGGTGCAGGACTTCTGCGACATCGTCAATGGAACAAGTACGGATTTCAACGCCAACGGCGTACCTGATGAGTGCGAGTACCCGCCTGCAGCCGTCTCGGCGACCGGCGGCCGGTACCTGACCGTCATTCCTCCTGCGGTCAGCGATCCGATCGCGCTACTGGTGACGTCGCCTGATTACCCCTGCCTGTCTGAGTATGTGATTCCGGGACCGGGGATAGCGCGATTGGGCGAGTCGCCGGTCTTTCTGACGCCGGATGAGTGGGGGACGGTCTTAGTGGCTGACGCTGAGATCGTGCCCGACACTGAGTATGAAATCCGGGTCAGGTTCGAAATAGGTGTCTTGAGTTTCCCGGTCACCACAAGAACGGCAATCTGGGGTGATACTGTAGGGGGGTTTGTGGATAACACGTGGACCTCGCCTGACGGTGTAGTATATACCATCGATGTTGTCGCCATCCTGGACGGTTTCAAGCATCTCTCGTGTGCCCCACCGACAGAATGGATAGATCTGTTCCCGCAGATTCCGGACGGTAGGATCGACATCATTGACGCTGTGATGTCGTTAGATGGATTCAAACACTTGCCGTATGCCTTCGATTTGCCGTGTCAGTAGCGCCAACAACAGCTGGTTCTTACATTGCTGGGGTGTCCAGGTCGCCGATGGCTTGGGCGTGCACGGCCGTTCGGGTAGATGTAGTCTCGCGTTCTCGCCCGCGCTGTATCAACGCTGCACGATTGTCCCACTCAGGTTATACTACCTCAGTGACTAGGTGTTGGGTCCTTCCGTGGAGTCCTTACCTGGTACCTCAGGAGGCGCTCAAAGGATGAGACTGAGTCAAAGGTCCAAGCAGATCGCCTTCTGCTGCGTGTATGCACTGTTCCTTCTTGTGATCGTGGAGCTGGGCTCAAGGGCATTTTGGAAAGCACGCGGTGTGCCATTCTGGGCTGCCCCGAGGAATATCTACCGGTCGTTTTACCCCATGATATCGTCCGTGGAACGTGAGGCGCATCGCTATGCGGAGAACGGAGAGGACTGCTTCGAGGTCTTAATGCTCGGCGGATCTGCCCTGCATCCTAAGTACGGCGATATCGAACATGTCTTGCGGGAGAAGTTGATCCGAACGCGTGGTGAGTGCGTGCGGGTTTATAATCTCTCCGCAGCGGGGCACACGTCGCTCGACAGCTATTACAAGTATAAGCACCTGGCCCGTATGCACTTCGACTTGGTCATCGTGTATCACGGTATCAACGAAGTCAGAGCCAACAACTGTCCGCCCTCCGTCTTCCGGGAGGATTACTCGCACCTGTCGTGGTATAGACTGATCAACGACTTTGAGCGGAAGGCGGAGTCCAGATGGTTTGCCTTTCCCTATACGGTGAAGTTCGTCGTCTTGAAGGTCGCCGACCGGCTTGGATGGTCGAGCACGCTGCCCACGCACAAACCCGATCCCGAATCCGTCGAATATGGCTGCGATGTCAAAACGAAGTTACCATTTCGTCACAACATCGAGGGAATTCTGGACTTGGCCGCCCGGAGGAGCGAGCCCGTATTGCTCATGTCCTTCGCCTTCTACCTGCCGGAGGACTACACCGAAGAGCGATTCGGAGCCGGGGAGCTGGACTACACGGTCCACACGTTCCCGGTCGAGCTGTGGGGCAAGCCGGAATGCGTCGCAGCCGGTGTCAGCGCCCACAACGAAGTCGTCGCGGAATTGGCGATGTCATCCGACAACGTCATTCATGTCGATCAGGACAAACTCATCCCCAAAGACGCGCAGCACTTCAACGATATTTGCCACCTGACCCACGAGGGCTGCGAACGCTTCGCGGACAACATCATCAACGCTCTTTCCGATTGACCGAAGCGTGATGCGAGAGCGCCCCGGGCACTACGCCGGGACGTTCGGCTGCGGTAGGTCCATGTCGCGCGCCAGCTTGAGCGGTCCGACCTCCTTTTCCACCGCGTCCAGAATGCTGCAATCCTCGACCATCTGGCGAATGGCCTCGATGTCCGGGTAGAGCACCCGATCGTCCACCAGCTTCGGCACCTTTGTGCGGATCAGATCGTACGCGACGCCCGTCCCCTTCCCGGGCCGCCGACCCTCATGGAATTCAAACGCCTGTGCCGCACACATCATCTCGATGGCCAGCACGGTCCGAACGTTCTTGAGGATCTCTGTGCACTTTCGGACCGCGATCGGCCCCATGCTCACGTGATCCTCCTGATCGGCTGACACGCTAATCGAATCAACCGAGGCGGGATGAGACAAGACCTTGTTCTCGGAGACCAGCGCCGCGGCCGTGTACTGCGCCACCATCAGACCTGAGTTGAGCCCCTTACCCTCCACCAAAAAGTCGGGCAGCCCCGAGAGCGTCGGGTTGAGCAACCTGTTGGTATGCCGTTCCGACAGGTTGGCGATCTCCGACAGAGCAATGCAGAGGAAGTCGACGGCCATCCCGATACCCTGTCCGTGGAAGTTGCCGGCAGCGAAGTATTCGCCCTCGTCACCGAAAAAGAGTGGGTTGTCGGCTGCGGAGTTAACCTCGATGTTGACGATCTTGCGGACGTACTCCAAGGTATCGAGCGAGGCACCCACGACCTGCGGCGTGCACCGCATGCTGTAGCCGTCCTGGACCTTGCCGCTCTTGTTGGCCATCACCTCGCTGTCGTTAAACAGACGCAGAAGATTACCCGCCACCGCATTCTGTCCGGCAAACGGTCGAACCCGATGAACCAGCGGGTTGAACGCGCGGGCAACGGCTCTAAGCGCATCAAGAGCCATAGCACTGGCAATCATCGCGTTCTTGAGGACGCGCTCAGCATCGTGGACCAGAAGCGCCGCCCCGGCCGTCATCACCTGCGAACCGTTGATCAGGCCGAGGCCTTCCTTGTAGGTCAGATCCGTGGGCTTGACACCTGCCCGCTCCATTGCCTCAGCACCGGGCAACAATTCGCCCTTGTAGTATGCCCGGCCTTCGCCGATCGCGACCTCGGCGAACTGCGAGAGCGGCGAGAGATCACCGCTGGTCCCGACCGAACCCTTCTCGTTGATGTAGGGCACAACACCCTTGTTGATCATGTCAATCACGGTGTCGAGCAGGCAGAGACGCACGCCGGAGTAACCCTTTGCCAGGGTGTTGGCCCGGCAAAGCATGGCGGCCCGGACTACGTCCTCCGGCTGCGGATCGCCCGTGCCCGCCGAGTGGCTATAGATGATCCGTCTCTGAAGTTCGGCGCTTTGGTCCGTTGAGATGCGAATCCGGGCGAACTCGCCGATTCCCGTGGTCACACCGTAGATGGCCTTCCCTTCGGCCACACCGCGCTCGATGACGTCGCGGGAGCGTTGCATTTTCGCCTGCGTGTCGGGCGACACCGATACCGTGGTGCCCTGGCGGGCCACTGAGTTGATCTGCTCGATTGAGAGTGAGTTTCCGTCGAGTACGACTTCCATCGGTCCATCCTTTCTGCTCGTCTGTCAGGCCGTAACGGCCCTGTGCTTGCTTCAGATACTGAAAGCGGCTTGTACGAGCATGTGCGCCGGGCCAGGTCCAAGACTCCGGCGAAACCAGGCGAGCCGAGTTATGCCCCCCCAACGTGGGCTGCGACTCAGTGTTCCAAAGTCGACTGTCGCGCGTACCGTAGTGAAAAAGCGCGGCCGTGACAAATCAGCGGGCAAGAACGCCAACACCTCGCCAATGCGCCCGTTTCCGGACACGCAACTATCGTGCGAGGTGTCAGAGCAATTTCCGTACCCGTTTGCTTGGTGTACCAGATGACACCCGGGGCAGACGCATCACAGAATAGGCGGCAATTCCAGCAAGGGTGGTACGGTCTGGCGAAGCCAGGCTGTGGTGGTCCGCAGTACTCGGCTTAAGAGCTTGATCCGGCTTTGCCGGGGACTTCTCTCGCGATACACTACCCATGTACCCCAATTTTCCTATTATCGTAAATTCCTAGGTGTTCGAGTGCGAGGATTACTCGAAGCGCTGCAATTCACGCTCTGCGCAGCGGCGTAAAATGGATAAACCGTACACTTCTGAGATGCGGCGCTACCCGAAATACGCCTTCAGGACATACTGGTTCATCATCCGCTGCGAGTTAAAGAATGACCCGTTCAGCGCGATACAGTTCCTCATCACGTCGACATAGCGATCACGGTCCCGGTAAAAGAGAGGCAGGATGATGTACTCCAGCTTGTCGTACAGCATGGCGGCGTCATTCTCGCGGTTGGGCGGATCGGGTATGCTCTCCAGCGTCCTCCCGATGGACCAGCCCGTCGTTCCCTCAATCCACCCTTCGACCCACCACCCGTCCAGGACGCTGAGCGACGGGACGCCGTTTAGCGCCGCTTTCATGCCGCTTGTACCGGAAGCTTCCATCGGTTGCTCGGGCGTGTTGAGCCACAAATCCGCGCCCGCCGTCATCAACTTGCAGATCTCGATGTCATAGTTGGGTAGGTAAACCGTCTTGATCTTGTCCTGCAACGACTCTTTTGCCTGGAAAACCCGCCGAATGAGGTCCTTCCCCCCGCCGTCCTGCGGATGCGCCTTGCCCGCAAAGATCAGTTGGAAGGGACCGGCGTTGTCGTAGATGTGGCGAAGGCGATCGAGATTGTGGAACATCATGTCGGCGCGCTTGTACGTGGCTGCCCGCCGCGCGAAGCCGATTGTGAATACATCCACGTCCATTCCGGCGCCCGTCACCCGGTTGGCGTACTGGATTAGGCGCTGTTTGGACCACACATGCGCCTGCCAGACTTCGTGGTTCGGAATGCTCAGGGTGTTGCGCAGACTGTAGCTGTCCTCCCGCCAGGCGGGAATGTGCAGATCGAGCACGTCCTGCAGCGGGCGTGCCACCCAGGTGCGGGCGTGTACCCCGTTGGTGATGGAGTCAACCGTATAGGGGGCGAAGAGCCGGCACGAGATTTCCCCGTGGCGTCTGGCCACGCCGTTGACGTAATGGCTCAGATGCAGGGCGAGATAGGTCATGTTCAGCACGTCGTCCACGCACGAGAGCTGCTCAAGCATGTTCACCGTACTACCTTGCAGCACGTGCTTGACCACGTCCAGCGGGAACTGGTCATGCCCGGCTGGTACGGGCGTATGCGTTGTAAACACGCATTGCCGCCGGACCACTTCCATATCCTCCTCCGTGATCTTGCGATCGGGCTCATCTTGCAGCCGCTCCGCGAGAAGCTCGCAGGCCAGCAGGCTCGCGTGGCCTTCGTTCATGTGGAACCGATCAATTGCGTCATATCCCAGAGCTCGGAGTATGCGGACCCCGCCGATTCCCAGGATGTCTTCCTGGCACAACCGGTAACGCGCATCCCCCCCATAAAGATGATGGGTCAATCCGCGGTGGGCCTCGTCGTTCTCCGGCAGATCCGTATCCAGGAAGTAGACGGGGATCCGATACCCGCCGTAGCCCACGACATCCCGCACCCAGGCGCGGATGTGAACGTCTCGGCCCTCGACCGTCACGGTGGCTCGGGCAGGCAGCTCCTCGAGGTAATCCTCGATGACCCAATCCACAGGCTCTTCCGTCTGATTGCCCTCGGCGTCGAGGATCTGGTGGCAGTAACCCTTCCGGTGCAGCAGAGTGACGCCAACCATCGGGACCTTGAGGTCGGCGGCGGCATGAATCGTGTCACCGGCCAGGACGCCGAGCCCACCGCTGTACGTGCGTATCTCGGCGCAGAGTCCCACTTCCATCGAAAAATAAGCGATTCTCCGCTGATCGTTCATGTAGAGATGCTTCGGCATTCATGCTGACGTACCATGAGTTGCTTGTTTCGAGGCTTTCGTAAGGCGGTACTATCGGGCGTGAAAGTGGGGAGATTACCGTCAATCTCGGCGAGGTCGCGGATCTTGATCCACGACGGTGCCAAGACCCGCTTGTGTCTTACGCCGGGATGTGTCACACTCCCGCGACATTCGTAACGACCCTATAACGAAATATCATCCCGGTGTTCGTGCGGGAGCGCGGCACGGAGGTTCACCAAGGTGCGATTATCCAATAGTGAGACACACGTGCTATCCGGACGACCGAATCCCCTCGGTGCCACATGGGACGGGGACGGTGTGAACTTCGCAATCTTCTCGGAGCACGCCACGGCCGTGGATCTGTGTCTGTTCAGCAACGCCGCCGAGTCCGTGCGAATCAAGTTGCCCGAGCAAACAAACCTCGTATGGCATGGGTACGTTCCGGGCATATCCCCCGGGATGTTATACGGCTACCGGGTTTATGGGCCTTACGCGCCGCAGGACGGGTACCGGTTCAATCCGAACAAGCTGCTGATTGATCCCTACGCGAAGGCTCTTGGCGGTGATCTTACGTGGGATGACGCGGTCCACGGCTACACGTACAACGACACGCGCGAAGACCTGTCCTTCGACGAGCGGGACAGCGCAGCCAACGTGCCGAAGGGCATCGTGATTGACACGACATTCGACTGGGAGGACGACGAGGCGCCGTGCACCGCGTGGAGCGATACGGTCATCTACGAATGTCACGTCAAGGGTTTGACTGCTCTACATCACGAGGTGCCGTCGCATCTGCGGGGCACATTTGCGGGATTAAGTTCCGAGCCGATCATACAACACCTCCGCAGCCTGGGAATAACCGCCGTCGAGTTACTGCCGATTCATCATGCCCTGGACGAACGGCGGCTGGTCGAGCGGGGGCTGATCAACTACTGGGGGTACAATACGATCGCATATTTTGCTCCTCATGTGCGGTACGCCACCGGGGCACTCGGCCAACAGGTGCACGAATTCAAGTCGATGATTAAAACGTTGCATCGCGCCGGCATCGAGGTGATCCTTGACGTGGTTTACAACCACACAGGCGAAGGGGACCATCTCGGTCCCACGCTGTCGTTGCGGGGAATCGACAACACCTCGTACTATCGTCTCCAGCCGGACGACCGGCGCTTCTATGAGGACTTGACCGGGTGTGGAAACAGTCTGAACCTGCGGCACCCGCGAACGCTGCAGCTCGTTTTGGACAGCCTGCGTTACTGGGTGCAAGACATGCACGTGGACGGCTTTCGGTTCGACCTTGCGACCGTGCTTGCCCGAGGGCGAGATGGGATAGAACGCGACGGTTGCTTCCTTGCCGCCGTCGCCCAAGATCCGGTACTGTCGGAGGTGAAGCTGATCGCCGAGCCGTGGGACTTAGGACCGGACGGATACCAGGTCGGCAACTTTCCGGTTGGGTGGGCCGAGTGGAACGATAAGTATCAGGCCGTGATGCGGGCATACTGGCGGGGCGACAACGTACCCCTCGGCGAGGTTAGCCACCGCCTTTCGGGCAGCAGCGATTTATACGGGATAAGCCGGCGGGGCCCGTGCGCGAGCGTTAATTACATCACCTCTCACGACGGCTTTACCCTGCATGACCTCGTCAGCTATAGGCACAAACACAACAGGGCCAATGACGAGGACAACCATGACGGCAACGATCATAACCTGTCGCGCAATTGGGGTGTGGAGGGCCAGACGGACGATCCACAGATAACGGCTGTGCGCGAGCAGACGAAACGGAATTTCCTGGCGACCCTTGCGTTTTCGCTCGGCGTGCCGATGATCACCGCCGGCGACGAACTGGGACGGACGCAGCGGGGCAACAACAACGCATACTGCCAGGATAACGAGATCTCCTGGATCGACTGGAGGCTCGACGATTGTCAGAAAAGGCAGCTTGCCTTCGCAGGTCGCGTGTTTGCTCTGCGCCATAAGTGCCCGGTTCTGAGACATCGCTCGTTCTTTTCCGGTGAGCCGGTCTGTGAGACCGGGATCAAAGATGTAACATGGTTGCGGCCCGATGGACGGGAGTTGTCTTCCGACGACTGGAAAGAAGTGAAACATCGGATACTCGGCGCTATGATCCACGGAGATCCGACGGAGAAACCCGGTCACGGCGCGGATGGCGGCGTCCAGATTCTCCTTTTGATCGTCAACGCGGAGGAACGCTCATACGAGTTCCGGTTGCCAACCGTTCCCGGGTCTGGTGCTTGTAGCTGGGTGTTGAACACGGCGCAGGCAGAGTTACCGCCCACAGACCCGATCTCGGCCGAGGCTGTTCGTATCGCAGCCCGCTCGCTGGCGCTGTTGGAGTACAGGCAGGTTCCATGAAGGGAATAAACACGAACACCATGACGGCACAGGCACCGTCCCCGCTGCGTATCGACGCGGCCGAATGGGCGCGGCTTCGGGCGATCGAGCACGCCGAACCTCATTCCGTGCTCGGCGCGCACCCGATTGTTTGGGAGGGGGGGCACGGAGTTGTGATCCGGGCCTTTCATCCCGATGCGATCGGAATCGAATGTTTACTCGAAGGCGGCGATTTGATCGCCCTCAATCCGGTCGAGGATGGCGGACTCTTTGCGACGTTCCTCAAAGGCACACGTCTGCCGCTTGCATACCGTTTGCGATTCCGGTTTGGCAACGGAGATGTATGGGAACACGATGATCCGTACCGCTTCTCGCCCACGCTCGGTGATCTGGATCTGCATTTATTCAACGAGGGGAGCCACCGCCGAATCTGGGAGCGGTTAGGGGCGCACCCCAGACAAATCGAGGGTGTCGATGGGGTGTCGTTCGCGGTGTGGGCGCCGAGCGCCAGACGCGTCTCCGTTGTGGGCGATTTCTGCGGATGGGACGGCCGATGCTTCCCCATGAGGCGGATGGGAGGCTCCGGGGTTTTCGAGTTGTTCATACCCGGTCTGAAACCGGGGCTGCTATACAAATACGAGATCAAGACGGAGCAAGGGGCACTGCGTCTCAAGAGCGATCCGTACGCCCAGGCCATGGAAGGCCCGCCGGACAACGCCTCGCGGATCACGACATCCTCCTATGTCTGGGAGGACGATGAGTGGATGCGGTCCCGCGCGAACCGGCATATCATCCGGGAGCCGATGTCGGTCTACGAGGTGCATCTGGGATCATGGGCGCGTGTGCCGGAGGAGGGGAACCGCTCACTGACGTACCGGGAGATCGCGCCGAAGCTTGTCGAGCACATGAAGCGATTCGGCTTTACGCACGTCGAGCTGATGTCGGTGGCGGAGCACCCGCTCGCGGCTTCGTGGGGCTATCAGGTGACCGGGTATTTCGCGCCGACCTGGCGGTACGGATCGCCCGATGACTTCAGGTACTTCGTTGACGTGTGCCACCAAAACGGCATCGGTGTGATCCTCGACTGGGTGCCGGCCCACTTCCCGAAGGATGATTTCGCGCTCCGGCGCTTCGACGGCACCGCCCTGTACGAGCACGACGATCCACGCCAGGGCGAGCACCCGGACTGGGGCACCTTGATCTTCAACTACGACCGCAACGAGGTACGCTGCTTCCTGATCGCCAACGCGCTTTACTGGCTGCAGGAGTTTCACGTGGATGCCCTGCGCGTCGATGCGGTCGCTTCGATGCTCTATCTGGACTATGGTCGACAATCCGGTGAGTGGCTGCCCAACTACTACGGCGGGAAGGAGAACATCGGGGCGATCGAGCTGCTGCGGGCGGTCAACGAGGCCATTCGGACCGAGTGCCCCGGCTGCTTCACCATAGCGGAGGAATCGACATCCTGGTCGGGTGTGACGAGGCCGGTCTCACAGCATGGAGGGTTGGGTTTTACGTTCAAGTGGAATATGGGGTGGATGCACGATACGCTCCTCTACTTCTCCAAGGATTCCATTCACCGGCGTTATCATCAAAACGACCTGACCTTCGCCATGCTCTACGAGCATTCCGAGCACTTCATCAACGCGCTATCCCATGATGAGGTCGTGCATGGAAAGCGGACGCTTCTCGAGAAGATGCCGGGGGACATCTGGCAGAAGTTCGCGAATCTGCGGACTCTGCTGGCCTATCAGTACACCAGGCCTGGCAAGCAGCTTCTGTTCATGGGGACGGAACTCGCTCCGTACAACGAGTGGTATTACGCGGTGAGCCTGGACTGGCACCTGGCTGACGATCCGATGCGCAAGGGGCTCGCCCGGTTCATGGAGGATCTCGGGCGCCTCTATCTACAATCCCCCTCTCTGTGGCGAAGCGATCCGGATCCCGGAGGATTCGCGTGGATCGACTGCAACGACTGTGATAACTCGGTGGTGTCTTATCGGCGACACTGGGACAACGAGACGCTGATCACCGTCCTCAACCTGACACCCGTACCGCGCGAGTACTATCGGATCGGTATGCCGCGAGCGGGTCGTTACGAGTACAAGCTCTCCAGCGACGACCCGGCGTATGGTGGCAGCGGATATCCACTGCGCATCGAGCCTCATACCGATGATATCGGGATGCACGGTTTCCCGCAGTCGCTCAACCTGACGCTGCCGCCGCTGGCGGCCATGGTGCTTGCGCCGGCTGACTGACATGACGGATCAGCCACACCTTCGCTCGCTCGCGGATAGCGCGGGCATCCTCCCCGTCTACTTCGACCTCGCCGGCGTCGAACGAATAACGAAAGATGACACATTTGTGTCACTGCTGGCGGCCATGGGTTTCGATGGCTCGACGGAAGCCGCAGCCAAGCGGGAGCTGGAAACCCTAGACCAGTCCCGACAGCAACGTCTTGTGCAACCGTGCCGCGTCGTCGTTGCACAGGCGGAGCGCACGCCGAGCGTTCAGGTGACCATCCCCGGGGATGATCCCGCTGGAGTCGACTGGAACATCGAATTGCGCCAGGAGGACGGCGCGTCGCATTCGGTCTCGGGTCGCTCGAAGCCGGGCAGCACCGACCGCGAGATCGTCTTGCCCTTGCCGGCAAGTCCGCCACCGGGGTATCACACACTACGCGTGGCCGTTGAGTGGTTCGGAGGCATTTACGAGGCCGAGCAGTCGCTTATTATCACTCCCGGCCGGTGCAGCGCACTGTCGCAGCACGTGGACACCCGGCGGGCCTATGGGCTCTGGACGAACCTCTACACGGTTCGCAGCGACCGAAACTGGGGTGTGGGGGACCTCACCGATCTGCGCGAGGTCGTCGAAGCTGCAGCGGAGCACGGGGCTGCGTTCGTAGGCCTCAATCCAATGCACGCGCTGCGCAACCAGGGTGACTGGATCGGTCCCTACTGCCCGGTCAGCCGCCTCTTTCGTAACCTGATTTACCTTGACATAGAGGCTATTCCCGAGTTTGGTAAGTGTCGCGACGCCCGAGCACGTGTTGAGTCGCGCGAGTTTCAAACGGAACTCACGCGCGTACGATCATCCCCGTATGTCGAGTATGAACGCATCGCGGCACTGAAGACCGAGATTCTGCGGTGTTTGTACGCCGTCTTTCTCGAACAACACGCTGACGGCGCGTCAGATCGTGGACGGGCATATGCCGAGTACGTGACAGTCAGCGGGAAACCACTCACTGACTTCGCGACGTTCTGCGCCCTGGCAAACTGGCTTGCCGATCGAGGACAGGGCGGGGCCGACTGGCGTGAGTGGCCCATCGAGTATCGCCTCTGCGATTCACCGGAGGTAGGGGCGTTTCGCAGTGCGCATCAGCGCGAGGTTAACTTCCATTGCTATATCCAGTTCGAGCTGGACCGGCAGCTTGCCGCAGTCGCTGCCGAAGCCGAGCCGGCGGGTATGAGACTTGGGCTCTTCCCCGACCTTGCCATCGGCTCCGCCGCCTCCGGGAGCGATGCGTGGGCGTCCCCCGATCTGTTCGTGGAGGGCGTGGAGCTCGGAGTGCCGCCCGATCCATACTCCGAGACCGGCCAAACGTGGGGCTTCCCGCCTATAAATCCGAGGCGTCTTGAGGCAAGCCGGTATGACTACTGGGTTCACCTTCTTAGAGGCTCACTGGCTCACGCCGGGATGCTGCGGATCGACCACGTCATGGGCCTGTTCCGTCAGTTCTGGATACCGCAAGGATCGGCGGCGACTGACGGAGCCTATGTACGGTACCCGGCCCAGGACCTGTTGGGCATCCTGGCCCTGGAAAGCCAGCGCCACGGGACTGTCATCGTTGGTGAGGATCTGGGCACGGTTCCGCTCGAGGTTCCGCCGGCGCTGGCCGAGCGGGAGATTCTCTCCTCACGTGTGATGTACTTCGAACGAAACGCCGATGGTACCTTTCGCCCCGCCGATTCGTACTCACCTCGCGCGCTGGTCACAGCCACCAACCACGACCACCCACCGCTCACGGGCTTTTGGACGGGTCGCGATCTTGAGATACGGCATGAGATAGGGCTGATCCGCTCCGACCGGGAGTTGGAGAATGCGCAGGCTGATCATAAACGCACGCAGGCGGCGTTGATTCAGAGGCTGCTTGACGAGGGAATCTTGTCGGATGCTGAAGTTGGCTCGGCACAGGAGCTCTGCGCGGCCGTGCATTCATTTCTTGCTCAAACGCCATGCCCGCTTGTCGGCATCTCGCTGGATGATCTGGCCGGTGAGACCGATCCCGTGAATCTTCCGGGTGTACCGGTAGACAGCTACCGGAGTTGGTCACGACGGATGGGGCGCAGCGCACAGGACATCCTCGCCGACCCGGTTGTCCAGAGCGTCCTCGACGCGGTGAAGGTGAAAACCGGTTCCGGATTGGCGTTTGGTGGGCTGATCTCAGCGGCAAAGACACACAAGAATACACAGGGTATCGACAATAAGCGACACCCATCGAACCGGCATTGATTATTCTCAAAGGTGACGGGGGATTGACTGTGCTACCTCCCAGCCAACCGGTTGAGTGTTTGATTGGCGCGGGGTCGCCCGGTGGCTCGTTCCGGACACCTGCTCAAGCACGGGCCGCGCTCGTGTGACAGATTGTTAGTGAAGAGCCTTCCGGGATTGGAGAGTACGTCTACTCAAATGCAGGATATGTCGTCGCCGGATACATGGCCGAACGTGCTATGAAGCGCCCGTGGGAGGAACTGATCCGCAGCCTGCTATTTGAGCCGCTTGAACTAAAGACGGTGGGCTTCGGGTGACCGGCGACTTCGAATCGGCGGGACCAACCATACGGGCACTACGGAGCGGCGCCGGACCTTAGAGTCCAGGAGATTGGCAAGTACGACCCTTTCTGACATGGACGCATTCGGACCTACGGGGAACACCCACTGGTCAATTGAAGACCTGGTCCACTTCGCGGCATTCCATCTGCGCGTGATCAACGGAGAAGACGGCTAACAAGGCCGAGACCGTGCCTCGCTTCTGGAGGGAGGGAAAGACCGGGAACGGCAAACGCAGGTATGGCTTCTTCGGATCGGGCGGAACGTTCATGGCGATGGTCGCCGTGTACCCGGATGACGATCTGGCCATTGTAGCGGACGCAAACCTCGGCCTGTCCGCCATGGAGCCATTTAGGATAATGAGGGACGCCGTCTACCATCGGATGGCCCAACAGGGGCGGGTGTCAACAGAACCTGACTGAAGACATGACCTGGCGGTAGCCATCATCTGGGCTGTGGAGGCCAGAAGACGTAATCGTCGGAGTCGGTATCGCTCTCGACTTTGTCATCCCAGTGTGGCGAATGCACACCGTCGTCGTTACGGCCGTTTTCCGAGAGCGAGTAGATCCTCGGGCCGTCGTCGGTCAACTTGTAGCCGAAGTTGCCCCCCGTGAACGGATCAGTTCGCATCCGCTCGCCATGCTCGGTAGGTAGTTCGTCAAGTGATTCGGGCCACCGGCCATTCCTGTCCTTGAACAAATGTGTGGCATAGGCAAGCTGCGTCACTCGGCGCGATGCTTCCGACCGGGTATTCAACTGGTAAAAACGGGTCAGGTCCGGTATGAGTAATTCCGTCAACGCTGTTGCACCGCGGTTCTTCTCGGTTGCGGCTCTGGTGTCGGCTGCGCGCACCTCCGGATATCCGATGTGCATCTTCTCGGCAAGTTCTCGGTAGTACGTGTCGAACGTCTCGATCGAGGTGCGCACTTCGTCCGGTCCGAGGCTCCCTAAACGTTCGAGCAACTCAGGCGAGAAATCAAAGACGTCATTCAGACGTTCCGGTTTATAGCACCGCGGTGTGCCGTCCGCGTCCGGCGGCATGTACAGATATTGTGTCAGGTCCATGCACATGGCGTGCTCGCCGCGCAGCATCTCAACCGGATCCCGCTCATGCCGATCAAGCTTTCGCAGAATCTCCAGCGCGGTCTTTAGCTCATCTCCCGAAAAGACATCATGCTTCAGTGCCCAGCGGGCCGTTTCTTCGACCTGATAGCGCTCGGCCATCCCGACCAGCTCTTCAATGAGCGTGGCGCCACTGCTCACATGGTTGGCGGCACGCAGCGAGGTCTTCCACGCATCCAGCATGCGATTGGAGGACACCTTGCCGTTGTCGTCCAATCGCCATGCGGCCGCCAGCGTCGCCTTGACCATCTGACGGTGAGGACTTAGTGAGGGCAACAGGAGTCCGAGCAGCAGTTCGCCGCGGCCGAGCGGGGGATCAACGCCCTCGACCTCCAGATCCGGCGGCGACGCATAACCTGCATGCATCGAGGCTTCATCAAACCGCTCAAGTACTTCCTGCGCTGCCTGGTACGAGGCCTCCCACTCCGGGTGCTCGTCCGGCTTCCACGGCTTCGGAGGACCGTCATAGTCGCCGTTGAACATGTCGTTGAGTTCAGGCCACCATGGTTTGCCTGTGGAATCGCCTGGTGTACCCGGCATGAACGAGGCGTATGACCAAAACGCATTGTCCTCCGGATGGCCCAAGGCGTACTCGCGGTACCACTCGAAATAGTCAATCCGTGAGCGGAAATCCGGCTTCGGAGCGAAACCGTCGGAGATGATCGGATCCCAATTCTCGAGGCCGTCGCCGGTTTGGCCAGGGCCGTCAGCAGAACCGGTACCGCCTTGTTCAGCCAGATCTTGCTCGTGGCTAAGCCCCCCCTCGGAAGAGCTCGATTCGGCGTCAACGGTGTCCCCTTCGTCCGCCGTATCGGCCGACGCATCAACACCCTCGATGTGAGAGCCCTCTTCCACACGCTCACCGATCCCTCCTTCGGAGGCGTCGGTGATGGCGATCGCTGCGTCGGCGACAGCCGGATCAGATTCCTCACCGGCGTCGTGATCAGTATCCACCGCACGCCCGGCACCGCCTTCACTCATCGTGTCTCCAGATGAATCCACATCCGCGACTTGAGTCGCATCGGCATCAAGGTTGACAGCCTCATCGGCCAGTTCCTCGTGTGCATCCCAATCAATGGTCCAGAGAGCATCATCGTACGCAGCCGTGTCAAACGAGTCGTCAACGAGTTGCACAGACTCTGATGGCTCGCTGTCCTGCGGGGCACAGTACAACATAAAATACGAACCGTCCTGCAATCGGACCACGGCCGGATCCCAACCGTCGGACAGGCCAACCTCCGCTTCCATCTCCCACGCAAGATCGTCGCCCGATACGAATGAGACGATTCCGCCGTCCGCCGTGATATAGGCTCGCAGACCATTCTCAGTTGACACGATACTGCCTACGAAACTGGCGTTCGCTGTTCTCACCGAGCGGACTCGCGTGAAGAAGCGATTCTCGCCCGACACGAAATGCCGGGCGATTGACATGATCTTGTCATTGGCAATCCTATCATCCCAGCCGGCTGCGTAGACGTGCAGGTCCGCACCAATCCGAGCGGCCACAAAGTGGGCGTTGGGCACACGGCCAAGGGGGATTCGCGAACGGCCATCAAGTCGATAGTCAAGTCCATTGCGCGTGACCGCTGAGCGTACCTGCGTCATGCTGCGCGATCTTTGTCGGCTTGTTGTGCTGAGACTGGATATATCCGTCAGGAAGTACAAGCGCAGGGAACCGCCGGGCACGCGCACAAGTTCGCCCTGACGAGCGTCGATCCTTGCAGCGCCGCGCCCACTGAGCCGGACGGGTCTTGCCGGGGTCCATGACCGGCCTCCATCGCGTGAACGCGAGACAGCCATCACCGTCGGCTCATCCGGGTCAAGGCTGCTCGCACGGTCAAACACGGCCAGCAAATCACCGTTGGGAAGAACCTCGAGATCAGGTGCAGCCGCCTGACGCATGAACACCTCACTGGTATCAACGAAAGTGGACCCATCGGTCGATCGGGCCACTTTCAGCGCCGTACTCGAAGCCGGCCGATACCGCCAGGCCGTATCCCGCGAGTCAGCCAGGGCGGTTGATTCAGGCCCGCCCAAAAGACTCAGCAGGGTGGGCATAACCAGTACAAACATCAGGCGCTGTACGTCTCTCATCACACCTAGGCTCCAGAGGATCCCGACGCTGCACGCACCCTATCAGACGGTCTTCGAGCTGTTGTGTTAATCTAAGGTCGTGGCGTCCCTACGAACAGGTGGATGAACTTGGCCCTTGCGGCATGTACACGCCGCAAACGCTAACTTATCACGCTTCGTGCCCATGGTGGACGGACGGCCGATCCGCCTGCCTGACGGAGGTGACGCACCATGCATCAGCGGATTTGGCCGACAGTGTGGCGTGCGGGTCGTCCGGTACCCGATTCGATGAGATCAGCCAGAACCTGTTTGGCCTTCTCCATCTGAGGATCGGCTCCCGCGCAATAGGGGATTGGACGAGTGACCGGGTAGTCCGGCTCCGTGGGATTGCCCTCCAGGTCGAACCTGCGGCCTGGCAACATGATCAGACCGTCTTCACCCACACGCCGAACCCCACCGACGGACGTTACGGCACCCGGCGTCGGCGCCCCGACCAACGGGCCGCGGCCGTACCGCTTCACCCCATCAACGAGGATCTCTTTCGCGCTTCGGGTACCAACGTCAGTGAGAATCACAACGGGCTTGGTCCACTTTGGATTGCGCCTTGGCTCGCCGGGGTCGTCCCTGCGGCCCAGGAGAAACCGTGCGGCTACGTGCCACGTTCCACCGCACCCGTCCCGATAATCGAGCAGCAAGCCATCGGCGATTTCTTGAATATCGACCAGATCTTCGTATTCCGCCCCAGCGCCGAGCATCGTCCAGCCGTGCATGTACGCCATTTTCATTCCATTATGTTCGATCACTCGTATGCTCTTGCGCATGGCCCTTTGGACGGTCCTGTAAAGCGAGGCCTTCACGGGCTCGACGATCACACTGTAGATCAAACCGGGTTTTCGGCGAAGCCGTATGTGCGTGGGCCGACCGGCCTTGCCTTTGAATGACTGAATTGGTGTGAACGGCACACCGTCTACTGACAGAACCTCGTCACCAACACGCATCTTCGTTGACGCTACGGGCGAACCTTCTATCAGCCCGCGCACGAACCAGCGGCCACCGATACGCTGTGGATAAATGCCGACTTGTTCCACCGTCTCAAGGGGATCTTCACTCCAGACGTAGTGGCGCAGGTGCCAGTATCCCCACTCTTCGTCAGTGTAGTAGGTGAAGTGTGAGACCTTGGTGGATTTCAGGAGATCGTTCACCGCCTCGGCGAATGCCCGGTGGTCCGCGCACCGCTCGATCCTCGGGCGATAGGTCTCAAGCAGTGACCGCCAGCGCTGGTGCCCGGTAAGGTCCGGCGCGTTCGAGTCTTCCACGAGCCGGACGATCTTCTCGAACCGGGCTTTGGCGCCGACGCAGTCAAACCGCTCAGACCAACCCGGGATCGGGCGGGAATATGCCCACGTTGCCGACACGCCCGGCGACGCCAGCAACATCACAAACGCGGCAACACACGATCGTCTGAACCTGCAGTACATAGCACAACTCCCCGTCCTTGACACCCAGTCACCCGGTCCTGCGGAGTAGACGACTCAAATGCGGTTTTAATGTCAAGAAAACCGCCATGTTGATCCCGGAACCGCTTCGCCCAGGGCAGACCAGGCAGTCCGCCGGCCCAAGCGCATATGGAGGAAGTGAAAACCGACCCTGGATTGGCGTTTGGCGGGTTTCGCGCCGATAATCTGGTGGACACAGGGCAAGATGATAGAGGGTTTCACTCATGAAACAGGCCACCATGGGCATTGTGGTTGGCGGCGGTCCGGCTCCCGGGATCAACGGGGTTATCGGAGCTGCTGCGATCGAAGCGATCAACAGCGGGCTTACGGTACTGGGATTCTATGACGGCTTTACTCATCTGGCGAGTGAGCAGTTCGATCCCGCCAGCCACACGGCGGAACTCAAGATCAGGCATATGAGCCGGATCCACTTCGACGGTGGGTCGGTCCTGCGAACCGCGCGGGTGAGCCTGCTCGATCAGGAGAAGCTCAAGACGTCCGTGGTCATTCATGCCGATTCGGCCAAGACCGCTCGTGTGTGCGAGCACCTTCGTTCGTTGGACGTCACGTATCTGCTGACGATCGGCGGTGATGACACGGCGCTTAGTGCCCGCATCGTGGCAGAGGAGTCCGGCGGCTGGATACGTGTGGTTCACGTGCCCAAGACAATTGACAACGACCTGCCGCTTCCTGGAGACATACCAACATTTGGCTTCACGACGGCCAGGCACATCGGTTCCGAGATCGTCGCCAATCTGATGGAGGACTCGCGCACCACCAGGCGTTGGTACATTGTCGTGACGATGGGGCGCAATGCCGGCTTTTTGGCACAGGGGATCGGCAAATCCGCCGGCGCGACGTTGACGCTCATTCCGGAGGAGTTCCCGGAGTCTACGACGATTGCAGAAATCGCGAGCGTGATTGAGGGTGCGATGCTCAAGCGTCGGACCATGGGACGCTCCGACGGCGTCGCCGTCCTTGCGGAAGGATTGGCGTTTAAGCTCGGCGATCGCGAGGAACTCACGCGCCTGCTGGGCCGGGACGTCCCGCTCGATGCAGCCGGTCATCCGCGCCTCTCGGAGGTACCGCTTGCGCGGCTTCTCCAGGGCGAGCTGCAAAAGCGGTTTGAATCGCGTGGGGACAAGGTAACGATCATAAGCCATACACTGGGGTACGAGTTGCGGTGCGCCCGCCCAACCACCTTCGACATGGCCTACACACGCGACCTGGGGCATGGTGGTGTTCGCCTGCTTCTCGACTCAACGCGGGATCTGCCGCCGGGTGTGATGGTGACCCTGCAGGACGGCAACCTCGTACCGGTGCCCTTCGAGGACATGATTAATCCGGAGACGAACCGGACGCGCATCCGCAAGGTCAATCTGGACAGCTACACGTACAGCGTCGCCAGGGCATACATGATTCGACTCGAGAAGGCAAACTTCGAATCACCGACCATGCTGGGGGCACTCGCTGCCGAGGCAAAGCTCACGCCTCACCAGTTCAGGGAGCGCTACGAGCCCGTCATTGACAGAATGTACCGCCTGCGGCACGCCCATCCGCCCGTGGCGGGGAGCCCCTCCCTGCAGTGCGATGATATATCAGCCGTGACGTATTGACGGCGCGGCTTGTACGCTCTACCGCGCACTCGCTTCAAAGGAACTCACGCGTGTCCCGAGGTCGAGAAACAGCTCGACCTCATCATCAGTCATGTCGACGTCGCGCCGGGCCATCGCCGCGCTGGCGACATCCAGCAGACGCAACGGATCACCTGCACTCAGCTCATCGTCGGTCACCCAACTGAAGGAGGGGATGTACCTTGGGATCGCGCGGCTCGCGGCGATGCTCGCACTCAGACCAATCACTGCGCCGGTCGGGATCGTCGCGTTGATGCCGAGCTTCGCGTGATCGGCGATGATCGCGCCGAAAAACTGCAGCCCGGTCTCGATGTTCGTACCATTGATTGGCACGCGAATCTTTCCGTAGGTGTTTTTGAGATTGGAATTGTTTGCGCCCGCGCCGATGTTCACCCAGCTACCGACGTAAGCGTGGCCCAGAAAGCCAGTGTGGTATTTGTTGGTATATGCGTGAATCACGCAACGGTGGACTTCGCCGCCGATCCTGCACACGGGGCCGATGGCGTTGCCCCCATGTAGCCAGGCGTGCGGAAGAATCTGCGTGCATGGCCCGATGTAGGCGGGCCCATCGATGATGCAATAGGCGCCGATCTGCACGTCATGGCTGATGTAGACGGGTCCTTCGGTGGTGTTGATCAACGCCGTTGGGTGGATCCTTGTGCGCTCACCGACATGAATCCGATCGCGGCTTTCCAGCACGAGGTGCTCGTCGAGTTCGCTCTCAATCGAAGCATCGCCCACTTGCCAGTCGCTTTCCAGTAGTTTTGGCAGGTCGCTGATGATCTCCCAGGGATACGTGAGAAAGCGGCCGGTCGCCGGATGCCGCGCGACACCCTCCAACGCCGCTTCCCGGCGAGCGGTATCAAGCAGATCACTTGGCCTAAGGCGGCCGGCGAGCTTGGCGTCACAGACGATGTATGCGATGTCGGAGTCCACGACACCAACGCACGGTGCCTTGGGAAACTTGACTGCTTCGTCGAATATCCATCGACCATTGACCAAAAGCGCTGTCTTTGGAGTCGGCTGATTGGCCGGGGCGCCGCATCGCTGCGCCGCGACGCGGGCGATCCAGTCGCGCGTCCAAACACCCGCCACCGGCAAGCCGAGTCGTTGGACGGTTCGATCCAGCACGATCTTACGCCCGATCTGCAACTCGAATACCGACCGCCAGAACACCAGCGGAAGCAGATTGGCGACACCTTCATCTTCAAAGAGCAGGAGCTTTTTCTTCATGGGCAGCAGTATAACGAGAAGATCGTCGATTGCACGCTGGGATTCGCATGGATGTTGTGTCGGTATTGGGACGGCACGCCGGGGTGTACGAAAAAGGGCCTGCGTCAGCAACGCAAGCCCTCATGCAATGTCCGAAAGGCGCGGCCGCCACAATGCCGGTGAGAGCAAATGGACAGAACCCTTTGCTCAAGGTGGGTGACCTGCCGGAGCCTGGACCGCCAACCTCAAAGGGGGTCGGTACGTCGTTTGGCTCACGAGCAATGCCTCCTCAGGGCTCTTTTATCGGTTCAGCCACGAGTAGCTCCCTGCCGAGCACGGAAGCCACGCCGACCAGACACTCCTAATTATAGCACCCGGAGTCCGAGCATGGAAGGAATAAACGTGGTCGGCAAACCGCCGAAAGTGCTAAGTACCCTGGCGACAGGCAATTAAAATAGGCGCATTGCCCGGAAGGTCAGGCCAATTATAATGATGCCCGCCATCCGCCGACGACCCGGGATTCGCGGTCTTGTGCCCTGGTGGTGGCGGGTTGCCTCTTGATCCGCTTTCGCGGACATCACAGATGACAGGGTGAATCGAATACCTGCCGGGCTTTACCGGCGACTTCGAATTGCAAGGAGCACGTCATGGCAGAGGACTCGCAGGCATCGAACCGGATCGGATGGCTTGAGGCCAGTGGATTGCTGCACATCTTTCGGACGCTCGGGATGGCGGTTCATCCCGCCAAGCTGGGTATTGGCCTGATCGCCATTATCCTGACGTTCGTGCTAGGGATGGTACTCGATGCGATCTGGAAGACGGGCGGGGGTGTCCACGAGGAAGCAATCACCCGGTTTGTCCGGGAACGTGAACTGGATCAGCCGTACGAGGAGCTGACGGGTGACCACGGCATCTTCGAAGTATGGCGAGAGTATGAGCGGCGGTGCGTCTTGGGTCTGCTCGGTTCCTCGGTACCTGCGGCGTCGGTCGCCGCGGGAACACCCGTGGGGAACTACGTGGAGTCGCACTCGCGCGCCCAACCGCTCAGGAACTTCGCCGGCATGATCAGAGGCGTGTGGTGGCTGTCCAGGCACCACACCGTCTATTTCATCTTCTTTGCGCTCGGCGCGCTTCTGATCTGGTCCTGCGCGGGTGGCGCGATATGTCGGATCGCCGCCGTGCAATTCGCCCGCGATGAAAAGCTGACGATGCGACAGGCGCTGTCATACGGGTGGGAGAAACTCTTCGGCGGATTCTTTTTTGCCCCGTGCATCCCGCTCATATTAATCCTCATCACCGCCATCGTCCTTGTGATTGGTGGGATGCTGCTGCGCGTGCCGATCTTCGGTGATCTGGTCGGCGGGCTTCTGTTCGGCCTGGCCATCTTTGGTGGGTTTGTCATAGCGATCCTCTGGCTCGGTCTGCTGGTGGGTGGGAGTCTGTTCTGGCCTGCGGTTGCGGCCGAAGGCTCCGATGCCTTTGACGCTTTCTCGCGCGGTCTGTCCTATCCGCTGTCCAAGCCGTGGAAGACGGTTCTGTACGCGATCATCGCAATCGTGTTTGCGAGTATCTGCTGGGTCTTCGTGAACCTGTTTGTGTTCTTCATGCTTACTACCACGCGGGTGGTCGTCGGCTTTGGGACCTCACCGTTTGGCTGGTGGAATCGCGGAGGTGAAGGTGAGGCCGTGCAAAAGCTCGAACTGCTCTGGCCGCTGGGCGGACCGAACACACTGTACCTGTTGCCTGATTGGAGCAGCCTTGCGTGGTATGAGTATTTCTCGGCCGTCCTGATCGGTTTTTATGTCCTGCTTGCGATCGGTTTGATGTGGTCGTTTCTCGCCTCGTTCTACTTCTCGGGCAGCACGGTGATCTACTACCTCCTGCGGCGCGACGTGGACGGCACCGACCTCGAAGATGTTTACATGGAAGAGGAAGAGGAACCGGGCGAGTTCACCGGCGCCACAGCCGGTTCACAGACCACCGCCTTGGAGGCCCCATCGTCGCAGACTCAAGGTGACACGTCGTTGCCGACAGTGGAAGACATCCCCGGCGGCGATGCGCCGACGGACGAACCTGACCAGCACTTCGATACGGAAAAAAACCAAGACGACACGGGAAAGAACGAGGATTGACTCGCCGCAGCGCTTGGGCTGCAACACTTGTTATCAAAGTGGTAGATTCGCTGGTGCGAGGATCCGCTGGTGCGAGAATCCCTTCTCGCACCATACCGTCCATTGCCAAGTGGACCGAGAAGGGATTCTTGGTCCAGCGAGTGATTCTCGGTCCACCGCCAAGACCGCAACCTTCGACCACGTCGGAGCCTTCAAGGGTGGGAATCACGCTGGGGCACGTCTGCGCGGTACCGCTTATGGTCTGAAAAAATGCGGCTTCCGATCTAATCAGCCGATAGTACAAGCGCCACAGGCCAATATCGGACCCACGGCTGCGCTGATGACGACCTCGGGGAGATCATGGGCACCGGCAGACCCAGGGTTGTCGGCCTTGGCAACCTGCGCGTTTACAGAGGAAGACGATATGAGAATGTCGAACGGAGTCGGTCACCGTCGGTCGACACGCAGTCATCGGATTCGGTCATTCCGCTTCTTGTGGTTCCTCTGTGGGCTGGCGCTGGTTCTTGACCTTCCGTTCTTGGGTCTTCGGCAAGCGCAGGCCGCTGTCGACCTGGTCGGCAGTTGGTCAGGTGAGACTCAATTCGAGACCAACGGCTTCAACTACACGCCCGGTGCAGGCTCCAATCGTATCGCTTTGATTCTGATAACCGCAGAGAGTAGTACCAATCCGGTCGCGAATGTGAATCAAGTCTCTTTGGGCGGACAGACTCTGACCGCGATTCAGAGCGCAGATGGGATCGTCGTCGGGTCCGCCGGCAGCTTCCACAACTTTCTCTGGCTCGGCTACCTCGACGAAACGGCGATCGGGAACATGGTCGGCAATGCCCTGAGCATCAACTGGGACCAGGCGCCAAACACCCCCAATGGCGAGATCATGGTCCAGGCCGCTACGTATGAGAATGTGGACCAGACCACGCCCATCGCGGACAGCGCCTCCAACACCAACACGTCGGCCAGCTCGATCCAGGCCGGCAACGTGAGCGTCGGAATCTGCGACAGGCTTGTCTACGTGACAGTAACAGCAAACCCCGCCAATAACACTGCCCCGGGTGGCTACACGGAACAGCTCGAGCAGGATGGGCCCGTTGGCGACCATTCCAACGCCTCTGTCCAAAGAGACGCCACGACCGCCAGCACGCAGAATCCGACCGCTAGCTGGAGTATCACACATCGCCTTGCCATTATCAGCGCCGTTCTGAACAGCGGTGAGGGAGTCTTAACGCTCGCCAATCACACGACGGGTCAGGAGACGGACGCCTTCAGCGAATCGGGCAGCGAGACGGACGCCGAACTCTTCGCCTTTGAGTTGGACCCGGAGGCAGACACAGTCTCGGTGACTCAGCTCGTCTTCACGCTTTCCGACATTGTGGCTCTGACGGACGGCGACTGGGGTGGCATCGAAATCATCGTGGACAGTGACGACAGCGGGGACATCGACGGCGCCGAGTCCACTGGCGTTGGCGGCGCCGGTGTGGTCAATACCGGCGCCGGGACCATTACGTTCTCTACGGCCATCAGTGTCACTGCGGCCACCAGCTACATCCTCCGCGCCGACTTCGCGTCACTGTCGCAGGGGGATACGGTGACCGTCGCGTTGACCACGGCCAACATCACGACGACAGCCTGCTTAAGCGGTTCCACCACGTCCGTGGACCACGAGGAGCAGAGCTACCTGACCCTCTCCGACCACACCGCCGGTCAGGAGTCGGACGCCTTCACTCAATCGGGCAGCGAGACCAACGCCGAACTTTTCGCCTTCGAGCTGGACTCTGCGGGGGATACGATCACGGTCACGCAGTTGGTCTTTTCCCTTTCCGCTATCTCCGGTCTGGGGGATGGCGACTGGGCCGGCGTCGAGATCATCGTCGATGACAATGATGATGGCGACATCAGCGGCGAGTCAACCGCCGTCGGCGGAGCCGGTGTGGTCAACACAGCCGGCGGCACCATCACCTTCTCCACCTCCTTCGATGTCACCGCGGTGACAAGCTACATTCTGCGAGCGGACTTCGCCTCGCTGTCCGATGGGGACACCGTCACCATCGACTTGACCACGGCCAACATCACGACCACAGCCTCCAAGAGCGGGTTCGCCACCTCCGTGGTACACCTGGAGCAGAGCTATCTGACCCTCTCCGATCACACTGCCGGTCAGGAGTCGAACGCTTTCAGCGGCTCGGGCGGTGAAACCAACGCCGAACTGTTCGCCTTCGAACTGAACCCGGCGGGAAGCACAGTTACGGTAACCCAGCTCGTCTTCAATCTTTCCGATATTGCCGCCCTGAGCAACGGCGACTGGGGCGGTATCGAAATCATCGTGGACAGCGACGACAGCGGTGACATCGACGGCGGCGAGTCAACCGCGGTCGGCGGGGCCGGCGTGGTCAACACCGGCGCCGGGACAATCACCTTCTCCACCTCGTTTGACGTCACAGCAGCGACAAGCTATATCCTCCGTGCGGACTTCTCGTCACTTACGCAGTGCGACAGGGTGACCATCTCCCTGGCCACGGCGAACATCACGACCACGGCCACCAAGAGCGGGACGGCCTCGTCCGTGATCCACGCGGAAGCGGGTTTTATCGACGATCTGGTCGGCCATTGGAAGCTCGACGATGGGGCCGGTCTGACCGCGGTGGATTCGGCAGGTTCAAACAACGGGACACTGACGAACGGGCCAACATGGAGCGACGGAAACCTCTGCGGCGCACTGAGCTTCGACGAAAACAACGATTACGTGTGGGCAAGCGACTTCTCGTACGGCCCGGACTTCTCCGTCTCGTTCTGGTTCAAGGTCGACGACAATTCCGGTTTTGATTTTCAGTACATGTTCAGTCACGGCGATGTGAACGCGGCGAACACCGTCCACGTAATGATCGTCGAGGGCACATCCCCCTCCGCCATAATACGTACGCATATCCGGGACACCAATGATGCGGAAGTCGCCACTGCACTGGACGTCACAGACAACATTATTGGGACAGGGTGGCACCATTATGCATTGGTCGTGGAGGCGGCGACGGGCAGCAAGGTCTACCTGAACGGAACACAACGAGCCTCGGATGCGACACGCGGTGGCGACGCCTTCAATCCAACCACGAACATCGAATTCGCAAGGCGAACCGATGCCGATCCCTGGCGGTACTACGGGGGTTTGCTGGACGATATTCGAATCTATGACGACGGTCTGGCCGTTGCGGATGTCCAGGCCCTGGCGGCGACGTATAAGGTCATTGACTTAGGAACAGTCGGCGAAGAGCGCAGCTACGGTTTTTCAATCAACGATTCCGAACAGATCGCCGGCTACGACGAGGATTCCGCTACCGGCGACACTGATGCCTGGCTCTGCGAGACCTGTGCGTTCACGTCCATAGGCACCTTCGCCGGCGGCAGCGTCGCGGAGTCCTTGGGAATCAACAGCGCTGGCGAAGTCGTTGGATGGTCGAACAAAGGCGGCGGCGACCGAGCGGCGTTCTTCTATGACGGTAGCCTGACTGATCTGGGCACCCTCACCGACCGCGACGACAGCGAAGCTACCGCCGTCAACGCCAGCAGCGAGGTGGTTGGTACGTCGCTGAACTTCGGAGCACCACCGCGCGATCGGCTGGCCTTCATCTATCTTCCGGCACCCGCATACACGCTGGGTGCAGGAATCAACAGCCTGGGCACGCTGGGTGGTGCGGAGAGCGTCGCCATGGACATTAACGACTCAGGACAGGTCGTGGGCGGTTCCCAGGATAGTAGCCACAACATGCGACCATTCCGCTGGGCAAACGGTGTGATGACTGACCTGGGCAACCTCGGTGGTGAAGACGTCCGCATCACTCACCGAGCCAATGCGATCAACAGCTCGGGCGACGTTGTGGGTCAATCCTACACGGCCGGCGGGGACGCCCACGCCTTCCTGTACGATGGCAGCATGAACGACCTCGGCGTTCTGACGGGCGGTGACACAAGTGTGGCGTACGACATCAACGACGACGATCAGATCGTCGGTACGTCGAACGTGACGGGCGGCGATTTCCACGCCTTCATCTATCAGGACGGTGCGATGGCCGACCTGAACGATCTGATCGACACCAACAGCACGTGGGCGCTGATCCGGGCGACAGGCATCAACGATGACGGCGAGATCGTTGGCTGGGGACAGAATCCCGACGGCGACTATCACGCCTTTCTGCTGATACAGACGTGCAGCGGCGCCGGGCCGCCCGGTGGCATCGCGGGGGCAAGTCTGTTGCTGGCCAGTGGATCCGGCATCACCGAGATGAGCGGCGACTTCGAGGAGACCATTCTGGACGCCGAGGACAAACTGCTTGGCGGGATCCTTGTGGCGGGTGCGTACCCCGATGAGGCTGTCAGCTACACCGTGACGGCTCCCGGGCCGGAATCTACGGGCGCTCCCGGGCCGGAGCCGGGTACATTTGCCGGCTTCGCCGGCGGTGTCGCGCTGCCGCGTACGATGTTCGTTGAGGGTCCGGGGCCCGCGAGCAGTCTCACTGTCGCCATCACAATGTCATTTACGGACCAGGTGCTGGCTGATAGCGGCGTCAGTCCGGAGGACGTGGAACTGCACGTGCTTGACGAGTCGCAGACACCCGCGCCGGGTGTGTGGATTCCGGCCGGTGTCAACATTGGTGAATCTCAGCCTACAGGCGTCGTCGGTGATTCGGGGTACGTCGTTTACGAGGACTGGTCGGTGGACTTCTGGGCCGTGCGTGACACGCCGGGCATCTTCGCAGTAGGTGCCGGATTAGCTCAGGAGGACCCGGTCGACGATGAGGATGACGATGACACGTCACCGAACGGGCCGTCGCTGCCCCGCCTGTGTGGTGTTGGCATGATCCCGTTTAGCTTGGTTGCCGTTATAGCGCTGGCCTTAACAAGGGTGCGCCGGAGTCGATTTTGAGTATCCTCATGGAAGTGTGTTGGCAGGCAGGCTACTGACAGGCTCCGAGTTGGCAGTCGCCGCTGCAGCAATCGGAATCGGCAAAGCAAAGCCCGCCTGCCTCAACACAAGTCTCATTCGTGCATTGCCCACCGCTGCAGACCATGTCGTCGCAGCAAGGCTCGGTGCCCGGACATGCGTGTCCCATGGCATAGCAACTGTGGTTGCTGCCCGCCGCAAACGCATCTTTCGCGGAGAACGTCATTACCACCGGCACGACAAATGCGAGTTTGCGGCCTTGCCGGAGAATCTCGCGACGATCCGGCAGGGAAGGGGTGTGCGTCCGATCTTCCACGTGGGTCTCGTTCGTTTTTTGTTGAGCGGACTCTGCGCGGCCCTTGAGGTTATCACTGTTTAGTTCTTCCACCATCTGATCCCCGACCGGAAAGCCCATGGTTTGAGGATGCCGATCGTACATCCTCTCGGACCTGACGGGATGCCGCTTTAGAAGCCGTTGATTCCGATAGCCGTTGGCCATTTCGAGCACGATGAGAACGGAATTAGCGGACATGTTGGGTCCCAATAATCAACGATGAAGGGTGAAGGATGAACGTGAGTCCGCGCGGGCTTCAATCCTTGACACGCGGTGCAGCTTCGCTGCGGGGCTTCGCACCGTGGAACCGCGCGTCAAGGACAGGTCCTGCGGCTCGGTACATGGAAACGGGAAATGCTCTAGTACCCGACGTCGAATGCCACGACTTCCTCGATGTTGATGACTACCGTGACGTAGATCTTGAGGACTTCACCGCGTACCGGCGCTGCCGGATCCTTTGTCGGTGGAAGGATGGCCCGGTTACGGACCCAGATCGGTGATCGTGCCCAGAGGTTGTCCCCCATCGCATTGGCCTGGGACCGTGCACGCTGGGTCCACGGTGTAATCCCCGATATCGGCTGACCACACCTGGAAGTCCCCTGGATTGCAGTTGGCCAGAAACGTCCCGCAGGGATCGACGTATCGAGTCATTTCGACGAGGCGATCATCGCAGGACTCGATGAACCCGAGCCCGAAGAAGCAAACCCCACCAAGTATGACACCGGCGAGCCTGCGAAAACAACGCCGCACATCCGCCTTTCCAAAGATCATAACTTTTAATCCTTACCCCTGTTGCGTCGACGCTTCAAACGTCGGGCTCCAGCTTGGGATTGCGCAAGTATGCGGTGCATACCTCCCGTTTCGCTCGAATCGCTACGGACCTGCCACGTAACCCGGACAATCGGTGAACAGGGGAAGCTCTCCGCTGCTGTCCCCGGTGCCCAGTCCCGCGCACGGGTCAACGGTTCCACCCAATAAGCCGTTCTGGCAGTCGAAGATGAAACAGAAGTCCGTGGCCGTCAGGGCCGTGTTCCCGAGGTAACTCGAACACGACGTTCCCGGACCGGACATCAGAAATGCGCCTCCGACTATGAGGGCAAGACCCATCGCAATCGCACGTGAGCGTGAACGCATATCGAGATTCCTATCCAATCGGTATGAACGTTCTTGTTTGACGTCGGTTTGCGACAACCGTGGATGCTACGTACTCGATCGCCACAGTCAATTAAGTATAGGGTGCAAACACGCCGGAAACAAGACCAAGACACCACTCGCTGCTAGACGCAACATACGCAAAACCGCGCCGCAACCCCGCAACCTGGACAATTGTCGTTCCTAACGGGTGTCTCGGCAAGGGTTCCACCGCGGGTTTAGAGCGTTTTTCGATTCTGTGTAGCGAGCAGCGGGACCTGTCCTTGACGCGCGGTTCCACGGGGCGATGCTCCGTAGCGAAGCTGCACCGCGTGTCAAGGATTGAAGCTCGCGCGGAGCAACCGACTTCCGCAGTATCCCGCAACCCAGAACGTGCTACGCGATAGCGAAATCTACTCTAAGCGGTCTTACATAAGTTCGTGATGGTGATTCAGAGAAAAGGCGTTATTCCCGGCAATCAAGGCAGATACGGACGTACGTTAGACCGCTTAGCCCCGCAGCGTTTCCAAGATGTTGTTCCGGCTGACCGGCTGGATTAGCCCGCGTTCGGTAATGATCGCACGGACCAGCTCCGCAGGCGTCACGTCAAAGGCCGGACAGCAGCACGGAATGTTCGGCGGTGCCGTCAGCCTCCCGAAACCGCAACGGATCTCGTCCGGGTCGCGCTGCTCGATCGGGATGCCCGAACCGTCCGGGATCGACAGGTCGAAACTGCTGCTCGGGGCGGCTACGTAGAACGCGATTCCATGCGTCTGAGCCAGGACCGCCAGGCTGTATGTCCCGATTTTGTTGGCAACGTCGCCGTTGGCGGCGATCCGGTCCGCGCCGGTGATCACCAAGTCCACGAGTCCCTGCTTCATGATCGCGCCAGCCATGTTGTCGCAGATGACCGTGACGTCGATCCCGGCCCGTTGCAGCTCCCACGCGGTCAACCGTGAGCCCTGGAGCAGCGGTCTGGTTTCACCCACGTAAACGCGGAACGATCGGCCGGTCTCGTGGGCAGTGTAGAGCGGCGCCAGGGCTGTCCCGTATTCCGCGGTGGCCAATCCACCGGCATTGCAGTGGGTCAGGATGCCTGAGTCCGGCTTGATGAGCGAGTCGCCGTGCTGTCCGATTGCGCGACACATCGCGGCGTCCTCGTTGCGGATTCGTTTGGCCTCTTCGAGAAGGACCAGTTTCAATGTTTCGATGTCCTCGGTTTGTGTCAATCGGGCGCGCTTGCGCATTCGGTCCAACGCCCAACGCAGGTTCACCGCCGTCGGGCGAGCAGTGGCCAGGTGGTCGCAGACCTCATCGAGGCGTTTCAGGAATCCATCACGATCCGATGCCTCACAGTCTCGAACGCCGAGCACCACACCCATAGCTGCAGCGATGCCGATAGCCGGTGCCCCGCGTATGCGAAGCTGCCGGATTGCGTCCCACATCGTTTCCGCGTCGCGGCACTCGATCATGGACAGCTCAGCCGGCAGACGGGTCTGGTCGATCATCAAGACGTAACCATCCAGATCGCCGACCCACTCGATGCTCTTGGGAGGTGTTCCGGTGTTCATGAGCCGAGTTTTTCTTGAATCTTGCGGTGATTGGCTTCGACCCTCTTGGCTTGATCGGCCTTGAATTTGCGGTAGGCGCCGGCGAGCTTCTCATCATGCCGAGCGATGATCTGAACAGCCAGCAGGGCGGCGTTTTTTGCCCCGGCCTCACCGACAGTGACGCATGCGACGGGGATCCCGGGCGGCATTTGGACGGTCGATAGCAGCGCGTCCATGCCCTGGAGCGACCCGTTGACGAGCGGGATGCCGATGACGGGAAGGCACGTATGAGCGGCGATCGCCCCGGTAAGCGCGTTTGACATGCCTGCTGCGGCGATGATGACCTCGATGCCGATTTGCTCGGCCGTCGTCGCGAAATCCCGGACGCGGTCGGGATTGCGATGTGCGCTCATCACCTCGACATGCGGGTCCTGCCCGAACGCGCGAAGCTGCTCGACGCACTTCTCCATTACCGGCCAATCGGAATCACTTCCGAAAATAACCGCCACTCGTGATTTTGGCATGCGCGTACTCCGGTTCGGCTAGACTCTGCAAGCTGCTTTTGGCTTTCAGGCGGTAGTCTCGCGACCAATGAGGACGAATCAACGCTGTCATCCTTGTCAAACGAGGCCAATCCATCGAAGCAGATTGTATGCTGTGCGTTTGTGGAGTACCAGTGACCGCCGGGGATGTGGCTAATCTATCTCTACTAGGTTCTGCGCTCGGGATATAGCGCCCCTCCCCAACGAGCCTATGTTCTCGCAACATACCGTCTGAAGGTGACACACAGGTTGTGCTTTGGTGCGCCGGGTCCTATGGCGCGGTCTTCACGGCTATGGGTTTGATCGCACGTGCAACCGGATAGACGTTCATCGCGGCATCCCAATACGGCGAACGCTCATAGAAGAAGTGCAACCGAGCACGTGGGCTTGCAGCGAAGTTGCGATCGCCGTGAATCTTCGTCTCGAACTCCTCGCGAAGCGCGGGATCAACATTCAGCATTCGCCGGGCCATCGCCTCCAGAACGTAGTGAGCGGCATACTCCTTCTGCTCGAAAATGGCATTGAAAAAGCCCCAGGCCACGAGCGAATCAGGTGCGTCGGGTTCGAACATGTGGATCGCCACTTTGGCGTCAGGCTGATCGAGTGGAACCATGACCGATCCTGCTGGGAAGGTCCGGCGTTCGACAACCAACTCGGTCTTGAAGCGTGGTCGCACGCGCCCTTCGAACGGCCGCTTCGCAAATGTTACATCACTGAAACGATACGACTCCACCTCAATCGTAACGGGCTCCCCAAGGCGCAGACTGCGCAGGCCGTGGACGCCGACCAGCTCGATGACCTCGGTCCACTGCGGCGGGATGATGTAGGCCAGCGGCGGGCTGATTGACTTCGTAACCTCCGTGTTGTTGTGCCAGACGGTATCGATCTCGACCGGTGTGCTGCTGTCATAGATGATGCGCATATCGCCGGAAATCTCGCTGAGCTCGCGACGACTGGCGTAGCCTTTGAAGGTGATGGGCACCGAATCTTCCGTGCGGCCGATGGTGACAGGCAGCGTCACCTCCGGGTCATACCTTGTACCCATCTTGACGGTTGCATTATCAGCGGCAAGAACCGCTGCGCGCAAAGAGGCAGGGTCGCGATTGAGCAGCTCCAGCGTATGCAGCATGATGTTGTAATGGGCGATCACGCGCGTGCGATATGTCTTTAGCGCGTGGGTCTCGACCAGAATCGAGGGGCGGTTGCGGATGGATACGTATCCCGTCGAGTATCGCGGGCTGAATCCTCCCGAGCTGATGCCCTTTGACGGATCCTTCGAGTCGACCAGCCCGAAGTATATCATGGGGATGTGGCCATCGCCTTCAAGCGCGGGGATCAGGTTCGGATAGAGAGTTTGCTTGATCCACCCGGCGACCTGCGGGGCGGCGGCCTCAGTGGTGTCCAGCGAGTACAACAGATCGTACTGCCAGTCGCCGCCGTCGGTCGTGTGGTTGTCGAAGTGCAGGTCGGGTCGCCACGTGTTCCAGACGGCAAGCCAATCCCGCATCTCCGCCGCATCGGCCTTGAGGTAATCACGATTGAGGTTCAAGTTGCGCGAAGTGACTCGCCATCCCATGGCCGCGGGCCCGTTCTGATTGATCCTGGAGTATGGGCTGAATCGCTCGTGCCCGTCGACGCTGAAGATCGGCATGATCAGCAAAACAACGTGATCGAGCAGCTCTTTTCGCGTCTTGGTGATCGCGATGTCTCGCAGCAGCATCAATGATCCGTCCTTGCCCGCGCACTCGCCTGGGTGAATGCAGTTCTGCGCCAGGACCACCAGCTTGCCGGCGGCCCGAGCAGCCTTAGGCGTAAAGGCCCCATCCTTCGACGCAATCACCAACGGCAGCGCCCGGCCCTCGGGGCTGGTGCCGAAGGTCTGGTAGTCGATCCAATCCGATGCGGACGCCAGTCGCCGGCAGAACTCGACCGTTTCGTCATATCGCGGCGTTTCGCGGAATTCCGTCCGTTCAGCCTTTGTCAACCACTCCGCCGGTACGTTGCGCGACGGGAGCTTCAGCCGATCTTCCGCTCGGTCTTGCGCGAAGGCACCGGAAGCTCCTAGCCAGATCGCAACAGTTGGGAACAATACAAAACAAGCGCTGCGCAAGATCGTCATATTCAGCTCCATACGAGAGACCGTTCAGGACCGCCGCCACTTCGGTCAGCAGACCTAGCCATTAGGTAGCGGCCGACGTCTCGCCGGCCGAGGCTCACGACGGCCTGCGAGGACGTGGGCCGCTACTTTGTTTTGGTAGCCAGGCCCGGCTCATAGGCAATCATGGTTAAGTTGCTATCCTGATGATTCCGCCATGGCAGTCAACACCGGCGTGGCGTGCTGCACACAAAACGGTCCTTGACACAATCGGCGGACGCAAACGCTGTAGGGCAGGTCGTTGTTGCGCGCCCGCGGAACGTTGACCTGCCTAAATGGGCTCGGCAGGTGAACCTCTCGGCGTGGACGGGAGAACCACCTGCCCTACCTCAGGCTAGCCCTGCTTGTCTGGACCGATCACACACGCCGCGTCGGCGGAGCGGACGATAAAGACTGACGCAGCGGCATTATATTTGTCGCCGTAGGATTCGTAAATGGCGGATTCGAGGGCTTCGACGGCGTCGGTGGATGCCAATGCGATGACACAGCCGCCGAAGCCGCCGCCGGTGAGGCGGGCGCCGTAGATACCGTCTGTGCCTGCGGCTGTCGAGACAATCGCGTCCAGCTCCTCGCACGAGACCTCGAAGTCGTCGCGAAGGGATGCATGTGACTCGGTCATAAGTCTGCCAAACGTTTGCACATCGCCGTCTTGCAGGGCGCCAGCCGCCTGAGCGACCCGAGCGTTCTCCGTGGCGACGTGCCTGATTCGCTGTACCAACGTGTCATCAAGATGTTCGGCACAAGACGCGATGCGATCCTCGGTGACATCCCGGAGCGATCTGACCGACGGGTCGATAGATTGAATCGTGGCCAGGGCGGCCGAGCACTCGCGCCGTCTGGCTGCATATTCGCTCCCGGAGATGGAATGCTGCACGCCGCTGTCGATCACGGCGACCACGGCATTGTCCAGGTTCAGTGGAATCTGCTGCGTGGTCATGCTGCGGCAGTCGATCAGCAGGGCATGACCCGCCCTCGCCGAGGTGCAGCACAGTTGATCCATGATGCCGCAGGGTGACTGCGCAAACTCTTGCTCCGCCTCACGGCAGAGCGTCGCCAATGCCACGGGGGAACGCTTCACATCGGCTGAATGGAGCATCGCCAACGCAACGCCGACTTCCAGAGCGGCGGAGCTGGCCAGTCCGGCCCCTGGAGCGAGGTCTCCACCGATCCATAGCTGTACACCTCGAAGCGCGATCCCTTGACGCAGCAACAGTGTGATAACGCCCACGACATAGGATGACCACGGCGCAGTGTGATCTGCGGCGACATCTCCCAGTGCAATTCGAACGCTTTGATCGAAGTGAGCTGAATGGACCTCGACGATCGGTTCATCCGTGATATGGGCCGCAACCCAAAGGGCCCGATCAATCGCGATCGGAAGCACCAGCCCGCTCGTGTAGTCGGTGTGGTCTCCGATGAGGTTGACCCGCCCCGGTGCTCGCACGACATAGTCAGGCGGACCGCCGAAGCGCGATTCGAACCGGGCTAACACTTCCTGCGATGGCATGACGCCTACGACTCCGGTGCCGCAAACGAGTCACCAGCCGCCACATGCCGGCCGTTTACATAGTCCTCCCACGTCATGATGCGGCCGGATGACGGCTTTATCTCGAGGATTTCGACGAATCCGTCGAGGGCTGCGACGTAGCGGCGCTCATCGATCGTACCCGGCGGGATCGTCACGGGCGATGGGTCCTGCGCCCGACGCACGCGTGCAAACGCCACCTTCTCCCACCGCCCCTGGGACGACTGGAACCGGGTTGTTGCTCCGGGCCAGGGCGTCATCGCGTGGATGTGGTTAGCTACATCTGCTGCGGGGCGGTCGAACCGGACGAAACCGTCCGACTTCTTGAGCTTGGGGGCAAGGGTGGCCTGATCCTCGTTTTGCGGCGTACCCTCAGGCAGGGTGTTGCCCTCGTAAAGTTGGAGGGCGGCCTTGACCGCATCCACACCGATGGCCGCCAGGCGATCGTGAAGCTCACCCGCCGTTTCTTCCGTCTTGATGGTCGTCCAGCGATGAACGAGGGTCGGCCCGGCGTCCATACGCCCAACAACGCGGAACACCGTGCAACCGGTTCGCTCTTCGCCTCGGGCGATCGCCCAGTTGATCGGGGCGGCGCCGCGGTACTTCGGCAGCAGCGACGCGTGCAAATTGATGAAGCCGGCGGGGTACGTGCGGAGCAACTCGTCCCCCAACTTCTGGCCAAAGGCGATCATCAGGCCGAGCCGAGCGTCAAGCGAACGAAGCCTCACTAAGATCTGCGATGTGTTGATGTCTTGCGTTTCGAGGGTTTCGAGCCCCAGTTCATCCGCCATCGCGCGAACCGGCGTGGGGGTCGTTTTGCGTCCTCGACCGCTTGGCCGTGCCGGCTGCGTCACAACCAGGGGCAGGTCATGCTCGCTTTGAGCCAGCCATCGTAGGGTTGGCAACGCAAAGGCGCCGGAGCCTATAAAGACAATGCGCATAGAAAGCTGGACCTGCCAGGCTGCTTGGAAACTCAAAACCTCTATTGGACCGACTTTCCAGTCGATCCCGACGCCTTACCAACCGACTCGACAGACTCGAAAGTCTGTCCCACATGCTTCTTGCGCACTCTTTCAGCGGCCTGTTATGTTGGTCGCGCGGCCTTGTAGTCCGCCTCGAGCTGCTTGAGTGCGCGACGATTCGCGATTTTGTCCGTGGCTGACATGTTGTCGCTGATGAGCCGCCCGTCAAGGTGATCGCTCTCGTGCTGCCAGACCCGAGCGATCAGATCCATACCGATTTTTTGGAAGGGTTTGCCGTCGGTATCCACGGCGTTGATGACCGCGTGGGTGGCTCTACGCTTCGTAACGGTGACGCCGGGAAACGACAGACAGCCTTCCTCTTTCTCAGCTGCCCCGGTAAGCTCGGTAAACTGCGGATTTACGAAGGCCAGGTCGTCATCCGGCTCACCGGTGGCGTTGCACACGAAGAGCCTGAGGGGGAGACCGACCTGTGGGCCGGCGAGACCTATACCCTCCCCCGCATGCATCATGGCGAGCATTTTGCTTGCAAGCGCCGTAAGTTCGGGGCCGAAGACCTCAACCGGATCGCAGACCTTCTTGAGAATCGGGTCTGGATAACGAACGATCATGAGCTTGCCCAAATCGGGTAGCTTTATGGGCATAAGCTTGGACATTCCTTTTAGCATCGACCTGTTCCTCACGCAGCTTGACACCGCCGACCCCACCGATAGTATGGTTGGTCCGTCGATTGTAAAGGGTCCTAAGGCTCGAATTGCGTACCCACCCGGTTTTTGGGCCTGGCGGGTGCATCTGGTGAGTTTACGGTCACTCCTGTCCCGCGACGCCGTGAGGTATTTCGCGTCGTGTCGGTGGGTGTTCTCCCTCGTTCTGGAATCTGTCGAGGCCTATGGCCAAAGAGACTAACGGCGACTCAGTCGCAGAAACCGACGCGAACGCCCGGCTCAAAACCAGTGCCGAGGACAAGGCAAAGGCGGCACGCTGGTTCGCCCGCGCCCGCGAGCTCGGTGACAAGCGGCAGTTCGATTACGCCATCGAGTACTACGTCAGCGGACTGGAGTTCTGGCCCGACGCAGTTGAGGAGGCGTGCAAGCCGCTCCATGGCTGCGGGGTGGCCAGGCGGCAGTTGGGCGGCAAGAAGCCCGGTCTTAAAGATTCCATGAAGCGGTCCATGAACGACAAGGACACAAGGAAGGCGTTCCTCAATTCCTTGTGGCTGTTCGGGCACGATCCGGATAACTACGGTTACATCGAAGGGGTAGCGAGGAACGCGAGCCGCCTGCGGGCCGAGGGTACGGCGAAATGGGCCGCCGGCGTTTCCGTCAGGGCGCTCGAGTCGGCCCCGAAGGCGAAAGCCAAGCAGCTTCAGACGCTTGCTCGCTTGCTCGAGGAGATGGGCGATCGCGCAGCCGCTCGTACTGAGGTATCCTTTGGCGTCGATGTCTACCAAATGGGCGTCGATGTGCTGAACATGTGGCGCCAGCGGATACCCAGGGATGACACGGTCGAAGTCGCCATCAAAAACGTCTCCAGCAAGCTGACAATCCTCAAAGGCAAGTACCAGGAGAGCGAGTCCTTCCGCGAGAGCATTCTCGACACCGAAGAGCAGATGGAGCTGCACGATCAGCAGCGCTCCATCCAGAGCGATGAACGGGTTGACGTCTTGATCACCCGGGCTGAAGAGGAATACAAACAGTACCCCGAAAGCGCCGAAGCGCTCAAGAATCTTGTCAATCTACTCTGTCGTCGCGAGCGCGATGACGAAGAGAAACGCGCCATCGGCATCCTGGTCAACGAATACAAGCGCACTGGCAACTATCGTTGGAAGAACCTGGCTGACGCCGTCTGGATGAAACAGCTCGGGCGCACGGGACGCGAGCTTGCAAAGGCCGGCGATAAGGTGGCCATGAAGGAACACCGCATCACGCAGCTTCGCTTTGAACTGGCGGTGTTCAAGGAGCGTCTCGAGCATTACCCGACCGACAACCGGGTCCGGTTTGAATACGGGGTGCGTAATTTTCAGGCCGGGCGGTTCGACGACGCCATCCCGCTGTTTCAGTCCGCCCGGGTCGATCCCAAGAACCGGGCCGCCTGTGGGATGTATCTGGGCCGTTGCTTCTTCCGCAAGGGCTACCACGCTCAGGCGATAGCAGCCCTACAGGAGGCCATCGGCGGGTACGAATTCTCCGATGACGATCTAGCCAAGGATATGCGGTACTGGCTGGGGCGGACGCAGGAGGCCTCAGGTGACTCCGAGGGCGCCCGGGATACTTATGGCAGAATTCTCCAAATGGACTACAATTACAGTGACGTACGTGCTAGACTGGATGGTCTTCCACGGGAGGGGTAGATGAGCCGCGCGTGACGGCTGCTGGATCTTATCGACGGAGATTGGAACGTGGCGAACACGGCTTCGGCCAGAAAACGCATCAAGCAGAACGAAAGGAACTGGCGACGTAACCGCGCCCGCAAATCGACGGTCAAAACCGAAACGCGCAAGTTCCTCGACCTGCTGCACAAGGGCGATCTGCAATCGGCCCGGGACGCCTTTACGCGGGTGCAGAAGAAGCTCGATCAGGTAGCGGCCAAGGGCACGTTGCATCGAAACACCACCGCCCGTCGTAAGTCGCGTTTGGCTCGCCGGCTTAATACGGCCCTTGCGGCGGCAAAAGCCGACTGATAGTTTCCGATTGACGCTGTAACCTCCAAACGCCAAAACATTGAGAAGTCAAGAGCGTCGAAACGTCCGGAATCGGGCAATTCGACTTTTTTGGCGGTTTCCCATGGCCCATCCTTCGTCCGATGCCTATGTCTCCCGTGGTGGTGACAAGCTGACGGCAGCCTTGGATCATTTCAAAGTTGATGTGACTGGATGCATCTGTGCCGACCTTGGCAGCCATGTCGGCGGGTTTGTGGACTGCCTGCTGCAATGCAGGGCCGCCCGCGTGTACTCGGTTGACACGTGTTACGGCACGTTAGCGTGGAAGCTGCGGCGCGACTCACGCGTAGTCGTAATGGAACGTACCAATGCAATGCACGTGTCACTGCCCGAAGTGGTTGATCTTGTGACAATCGACCTGGGTTGGACGCCGCAGTCAAGAATCCTTCCGAACGCGGCAAAGCTCTTGGGTGCCACTGGCAGTTCATCCGCCAGTGGTTCGAACAGGGAACCCCGACAGAATCTGCAATGCTCGCGCCGCACTAACGTCACCGATACCCGGTGTGTGCTTACTCTGATCAAGCCGCACTATGAGTCCCCGAGCGAACTCCTGGTCGATGGCGTCCTGCCGGATGCGGCCGTTGACGAAGTGGTGGACGGCGTCCTTCAAGAGATTATGAACATGGGCTGGGCCGTAGGCGGTACGTTCACCAGCCCGATCCGCGGGCATGCCGGCAACCGCGAAGTCTTCGCCCTGCTGACGCGATCGTGATGCACGCAACGTGTGCCATGTGGACCGGTCGATTTGCGAAGGGGCCGTCTTTGTGCAATGGATACGACTCCACACGTTGCGGGCGATGTGGGTGCCATGGCCAAATGTAGCGCGGCCATGTTGCGAACACCGGTCGGAAACGCTTGTGCGAGAATTCCTTATCGGCCCAGTGCCCCGGCAAACGATGCCCGCGCCTTCGGCTTGGGCATGTCACCCTACTCTGACTCTGTCAGACCATCACGTTCGATGCTATTTTTGGACCTTCACTCCTTCGCCAGTTCGGTGACGACGTCGTCGGGAATGTCGGAGTTGGAGTAGACGGCGTCCACGTCGTCGTGCTCCTCCAGCGTGTCGATGAGTCTCATCACCTTCCGCGCGGCGTTTAAGTCGAGTGAAATAGTGTTACCAGCCACCATGGAGATGTCGGCGGATTGGATTTCGATCTCGGCCTCTTCGATCCTCTTTCTGACCCTCTCGAATACGTCCGGGGCACAAATGATCTCATGGATCAGCTCGGATGAATCAACGTCGTCGGCTCCGGCTTCGAGGGCAATCTCCATGATCTGATCTTCGGTAGCCTTGTCGGCTTCGATGACAATCAGGCCTTTCTGGTTGAACTGAAACGCGACGCAGTTGGCGGCGCCGAGGTTCCCGCCTGCCCGCTCGAATATTTTCTTGACCTCGGCGCTGGTGCGATTGCGGTTGTCGGTAACCACCTGGCACATCACGGCCACGCCGCCGGGTGCATAGCCTTCGTATAGGATCTCTTCATAACTCTCCCCCTCCAGCTCACCGGTACCCTTCTTGATGGCTTTTTCGATCGTGTCCTTGGGCATGTTGGCGGCTTTGGCTTTTTCGACGGCCAGGCGAAGACGCGGATTATCAGCCGGGTTGCCGCCGGTTTTGGCACAGATCGTGATCGCCCTGGCGAGCTTGCTCCAGGCCTTACCTCGCCTGGCGTCGAGAGCAGCTTTTTTGTGTTTGATCGTGGACCATTTTGAATGACCGGACACGGCTCTTCTCCTGTCAATGCTTTGATGCTTAGTCGCCCATGTTACCTACCGGGCTTTCCCGTTTCGGACTCGCCGTCATCGGAGGGCGGCGAGGCAAGCGGTGCAACCGCGGGTGTGCGACCCGCGCGGGCGTTATCGATCTTCTCCTGGGTGCTCTCTCGGACACGACGTTCGTCCACGCTGATAAACTCGGCCTCCGGACGTGTCTGCACAGCTTCAACGGCTGCGGTCCAGTGTTCAATGGCTTCGTCCGACGCACCCATTTGCCAGCAGGCATCACCGAGGTGATCGAGGATCACCGGATCTCCGTCCGCCCGTGCACGGCTCGCCCGCAACAGCCATTTCTTCGCCTCCTCAAAACCACCCTTTTTGTATAGCAACCAACCGTACGTGTCGAGGTAGGCGCTCTGGCGCGGTGATCGAGACAGGGCGTAACGGATCATCGGCTCCGCCTCTTCCAGCCGGATGCCGCGATCGATCCATCCATAGGCCACGTCGTTGTTCAGCGTGACATCATCCGGTCGGAGCAACAGCGCCCGTGCCAGAACCATGTTGGCCTGCGACTCGTCCCCCTGTGCCCGGTGACACAAGGCAAGACGTTGCAGGAGCCCAAACCGCTCGCCCGGGTCGCGCGATGCATCAAGCCACAAGGTAAGCTGCCGCTCGGCGGCTTGGTAATCCTCAGCCAGGATGAGCACCAAGGCCAGGCGCTGACGCAGGTCGACCACGCGCCGGTGCAGCCCATCCATCGTAAAGGGTTCGTCGGGGAGTCGGACCACCGCTTCATCCCCAAGCGGCTGACCCCGCTGGCCCCCTTGGGGCTCATGTACGGTTCGAATCTTGGCTATAGCTTCGTCGATCAGCACCTCGGTCAGATCAATGCACTCGTCGTATCGCCTGGCCTGAATCAGCAGATCCACCATCAGATCCTGATACTGCTGGCGCTCGAATGTGTGCAGTAGCCGGTTGCGAACAAGCTCCAGTGCGGCATCAACCTTCTCGGCGCCGCGTAGGACGATGGCCAACGCCCAAACGGCATTGTCGTTCTCCGGGTCGTCGTTGAGCCAGTCGAGTACGTATTGGGCGGCGCGGTCGTGCCTATCGGCGGCTATAAGCGCGCGGACGAGCGAACGCAGCACATCCCGGTCGGCCGGCTTCGATCCGTGAACTGCTTCATAGATGATCACCGCTTCCGACGCTTGATCCTCACGGATGTACGCCTCAGCCAACTGGATTGACCACTCCTGCGGTTCGGATTCCACATCGGCCCACGCCTTTAACCGTGCGAGCGCCTCCTCGGTCCTGCCCACCAGCCGCAGCGTGTCGACGATCGCAAGTCGATACAAGGGGCGCCGTGCATCGTCCAGATCGTCGCGAGCCTCCATGCTCTCCGCGAGGTTCAGCGCAGCCTCATAGTCTTGAGTGGTCCGGTACAGCTCAATGAGGCCTAGGCACCACGCATGCCGGTTGGGACGACGCGGCAGCATAGCTTTGAGCCGCTCGGCTGCCTCCTCGAAGGCGAGCAGGTGTCGGGACGTTTCGATCAGGCCTAGCATTGCCTCCTCGTTTTCCGGATCGACGGTGAGGGCGTGCTCGAACGCTTCCCGTTTCTTCTCCGGCGCGACATTGATGTTGTGGCTTTCCGCAACTGCGATCCATGTTGCGGCGTCGGGTCCGTGCCGTTCCATAGCTTCGATCAGTGCCTGGCGATAGGCGTCAGCGTCGGGCTGACGTCTCTGATCGAGCAAGGCCTTGCAGCGAGTCTTCGTCGTCGGTGTTGTCGCCCGGCGTTGCAGCTCCTCGAACTCCTCGATTGCAACATCGAGTTTCCTCTCTTCGAAGTAAGTTGTCGCGAGTAGTTCGCGGGCGGTTTCGTGATCCGGATCCTTGTCAAGCAATACCCTAAGCTGCCGTTGTGCCTGCAACCTGCGACCCGACCGTCCGTAGAGCTTTGCCAGCTCGAGCATGGCCTGGGTGTTGGCCCGGTCGAGTTGTATGGCGGCCTTGAAGTGAAGCTCCGCCTTGTCGACATTATCCAGGCGTTCGTACACCCGCCCGAGGACCAGCTCGAGCCGTGGGTCTTCGGGCGAATCCGCGTCGGTGCGACCGGCGATTTCGAGAGCCTCGTCGTAGCGGTATGTCAGCAGATAGACCCTTGTGAGGGCGACGCGGGCCGGCACGGACTCCGGCACGGCGGCATAAGCCTGACGCAAAAAGGCCTCCGCATGTTCCCATTGGTTGTCCGCTGCGGCGACCAGGCCTCGCAGGTACGCAGCCGACGCCGACTCCTTCCGAGATCGTGGCATGAGCAGATGCTGGAGGGCCTTTTTGTTTGCCGCCAGCGCCGTGATCTTGACCTCGCACTCAGCTGCTTGATTCGGGTGGTGGTCTATTGCCTCGGCACAGACTCGTAGCGCATCGTTCCACGCGGATTGAGCGATGTGCATGTCTGCCAGTCGGGCGCGAACACCGTGAGCTCCGGGATGTTTATCGACATAGTCTTGAAGCTCACGTCGGGCCTCTTCGTGTTGGCCCAAACGCGTCAGCATGTCAGCAAGGTTGAGGACGAGGCTCGGCTCATCCGGTCGATCGGTGATTCGTGAGCGCAGATCGTCGACGATTCGTTCCGGGTGCCCGGCACGCTTGTGAATCTCAGCCAGAAGTTCGATGATCTCCACGTCATCCGACCGAACGGCCCGGGCCGCCGCCAGCGCCTTGTTCAGACGCCCGGCGCGCATCCACAGCGTGGCATACCTCGAACCCAGCGCAACGTCGTCCTTCGAGGCGGCCACCAATGGTGCCAATGCCTTGGCAGCCTCGGTGAACCTTCCCAGCCTCTTGAGAATGGTTGCCTTCGCCTCCCCGGCCGATCCGCGGTTTGACTGGAGCAGCGTGACCAGTTCCGGCTGAGACGCCGCCGCGACGATCGCTGCTGCTTTGTCCTCGAAGGCAACGTACTCGGTAAGCGAGGCTTCCAGATAACCCTCCGCCGCCAGCGCTTCGGCAAGCTGATAATGACACAGGGCGGCGATCTCGGGATCGCGGTTAAAATCGCTGCACAGAAGGGCCGTGCGATAGGCCGCGATCGCGGCAGCATGGTCACCGACAAGTGCGTGGCACCTTCCACTCAGGTAGTGAACGACAGCGTCGTCGGGGTTGCCTTCCATCGTGTGGGCGATGTGGATCTTGGCTCGCTCGAGGTTGCCCGCATGCCAGTGCAGCATCGCCAGCGTTCGATGGATCTTTGGGTGGTTGGGGTCGTAGCGAAGTGCCCGCTCGAGTTCGATGGCCGCCTCTGTATACCGTTGCTCGTCGACGAGCTTGTCTGCTTTGGCGATCTGTCGGGAAGCCCGCTCGGAGAGCGGCCTGAGCGACTCCGGTCTTTCCGGCCTGGCAACGGCCGGCTCGATCCGGGAGAGGGAAACATAGGCCCGCAAGGGATCTATGTCGGGCTGCCCGGGTGTTGACTGGGTGTCACGCCGTGCGGTGAGGGACGTGCCGACGCCGACGCAGCCTAAAGATGCGATCAAAACCGACATGGCAAACGATAGACCGGTCCGATATAGTGCCAACCGGTGGGACGTGAGTCCGTACCCGCATGAACAACGGCTGAGGATGATTTGCCGTGTGAAACGCGGGACGTCACTTGGGAACAACATTGACCGATCGACCCCACTAGCGTAATTGGCCATTGGGTGGTCCTAATCCTATTGCTATGCGTTCTTTTTCTTTGCGGTTGTCTTCGTCCTGGCCTGCCGTGAAGCGGCTCGTTTAGTTTGGCCGAACTTCCGCATTAACAGGCAGAAGGTCTTGGCCTCGGCGGCGCTGATGTGACGCTCCAGAAACGCCTGAACCTCGGCACGATCGGCTGACGGGTTGACCAGATCGGCCTCGCGAAGCGCCTCAAGAAGCCTGTCGTTGACCGGAATGGCATGCCCGCCGAGACTCCAAAGAATCACCGAAGCGATCGCGTGCTCGTCCACCCCGCCAAGCTGCTCCAGATAGTGACGGGCTTCGCGGCGCCCCATGATCCTCAGCACGTCGAGTGACAGGCGATCTTCTCGATCGAAAATGGATTGCAGGGCGTCGATCAGGTCCTTACACCGTTGCGTGCCTTGAGGGATTGTGTTGCCGGTGGCCTTGTTCAACTCGGGCGCGCTGGACACACGCATCTCGTTCCAGTCGACCATGGTTGGGAATGCCCGATCGAGCGCGCGGTCAGCCTCCTCATCGGTGCATCCCACACCGAGGATTGCGATCGCGAGGCGGCGGACCGGATCGTCGGGTTCGGGAATCTCCGGCTGGGGCAGCGATTGACGCAGACGTGCGTACGTCCTCTTCAGTTTCGCCGCATACATCGTTCCGTTTTTCATCCGCCCACTCCGTCAGACTCAGACAGGCCGTCCGTCATCGAATCCGTTCGCCCCGTCTCATTCTCTGAAGCCGCTGCATCGGCGTCCTCCGGCTCGTACAGCTCCGGTTCGCGGCGCCGGTTCTCGGCAAGCAGCTCCATCGTCCGTCGCACCTGCTTGATTGATTCATCGACCTCGAAACGCAGCTCCGGGCAGTGGCGCAGGGGGAGTTCACTTGCGAGCATGCGCTGGATGTACCCGGCTGCGTGTTGTATCCCAGCCAGCGTTCGACGCTCCACCGCCTCGTCGCCCTGGACGGTGAGATACACCTTGGCTATGAGTAAATCGCCCGTCATCTCGACACGCGTCACAGTCGTGAGCGGCGCCACGCGCGGGTCGTGCAGCCGGTGCGCGATGGCTTCACCGACAACGTGCTGAACGACGCTCGCCACTTTCTCCTTGCGGTACGGACGCATATACGCTCGCAGACAACTCGTCTTGGAGGCTGCTCACCACCTCCGGGACCAATCCACCCAAAGAACGGTGGACAAACCGGCAAACCTATCACGCGTCAATTCGGATTGCACGCTTCCCGCTCCGGACTTCATAGCAATTCCCGCTCGTAATCGAGCAGGGATACGCCGCCGGTTCGACGCACCATGTCAACGATCCGGTCCAACTGCGAGTGTAGCGCCCGCGACTCGCTCGACACCATGGCGACACCGAGGCGGCACCGTTTTGGCGTATTTACGTACGCCACCTCGGCCACCGAGACATTGAACCGGTTGCGGAGTCTCTGTTTGAGACTCGCAATGACGCGCCGCTTGTCCTTAAGGCTCTGTGCCTCGAAGATTGCCATCTCAATCGTCAACACGCCTATAATCATTCCGTTGTTTCGCGAATGACCTTAGCCGCGAATATGCCGTCCTTGATGCCGATCTTGAACAATCGGGTGCGCCCGTCCGGGGTTACATACGGAATCACACCGACGCGCGTCAGGGCCTGAAGAATGGTCCCTCGATCCGACACCGGCACCTTATAATACTCCAGTTCCCCATACGCGTGGTTTCTATCAAATACGTAAACTTCCTCCTCGGGCACATAGTACCTCACCAGCGTGGCGAGCGAGAACGACTTTCGGCCTTGCTCGGCGATCTTCGGGAGAAACATCGCTCGAACCCCTTTCGACCATCGGTCGTCAACCACGACGTCCCGGTACTGACGAACGATGTAGATCTGATCCTCCGTCTTATCGATGAAGACCGGCCAGGCCTCATCCGGTACGAAGTAATCTTCCAATAGTCTTACGCACTGCTCCTCGGATGCGTCTTCGACGGCCCGCCGGAAAGCGCAGTAGCGCTCGTGGTTGGGAAGGCTTTTGTCAACGAGGCTCTGGTCATGCCACGGCAACACAACTTCGACCACATACTCTCCGTCGGGCACGTTGAGCCATTGGTCGTTGGTGAGCATCGTGTGCTCCGCGACACTTTGAATCCTCCCCGTGTGCGGAGCGTTGGACTTCCTCACGATGTAGACCGTTGCGCCGGGTGGTGTCGACGCGACATACAGCCCCGGCGGTGTGACGAGCGTCGTCAGACCCAACCTGCCCTCCTCCCTGAAGACATCCGCGACCTGCTGCAGCTGATCGTCGCCGTCGTCAACTTTCTCGTTGGGCCAGACACGCTCCCAGACGACCTTGACAGCCTTCTGCCCCAGTGGAACACCCTTTCTGGCGACGACGATCACGACGATAAACAGCACCGCTACATAGCACATCCACACGATGACCGCATAGGGGTCGAACCGACCGCGCACACGCAGAGGTGTTGGGAAGAACAACGACCGGCGCCGTCGACCGGCGCCGTCATCCCCCTCTATTGCCTGGTCGTCCCTGAACAGAAAGTCGAGATTATCGTCTCGCGAGTCCGGGACGTCCACTTGGCGCCCGCAGTAGGAGCAGCGGACGACGCCTCCGGCGTCCTCATCTTTGGCACGGACTGTGTGGCCGCATGCCGCCTTGAATTCGATCATGATTGCATCCTGTCCGTGATCGAACCGGTGCGCTCTTGATACTCCCCAACCGCCGCACCCGAGGCCATGGTACGACCGAGGCTTGACCGAAAAGGAGGCCTGCGGTTTCCCGGGAATCAACCGTTTCCAGACACCGCGACCGGCGAATGTCACAGGCGGAAAAACAGTGTCAAAATGAAGACACTACACTACAGCTTTCGGGCCACCTTTACGATCTCATAGGTTTCTACGATGTCACCGACGTGGACATCATCAAAGCCATCCAAGCGAATTCCGCACTCCAGACCGGCGCGAACCTCCTTGACGTCATCCTTGAAGCGTCGCAGTGACGCGAGTCTGCATCCCTCGCGGACGACCACTCCATCGCGAACGACCTTCGCGAAATGTCCGCGGTCGACGACGCCGTTGGTGACGTAGGAGCCTGCGATCATGCCGATCTTCTTGCCGAGCCGGAAGAGCTGGCGGACCTCCACCGTAGCCCGCGATTCGATCCGCTCCTCCGGCGCCAACAGGCCTTCCAATGCCTTTTTAACCTCGTCGCAGACGTCGTAAATCACGCGGTACGATCGGATGTCGATCCCGTGCTGATCAGCCAGCCGGCGCACCGTCGCGGGCGTCTCCACTCGAAAGCCGATGATGATCCCCTGGCACGCGGCGGCGAGGAGAACGTCGCTGTCGTTGACCATCCCGACACCGGTATGTCGGAACGTCAATTTCACCTCCTCGGAAGGGATTTCACCAAGGGCCTGTTGCAACGCCGTAACGCTCCCGTCGACGTCCGTCTTGACGATCACGTTGAGTTCCGGAACCTCGTCCGAATCGCGCCGGAGCACCATCTCTTCCAAGGTCCTGACCTTCCGCGACTGGACGCGGGAACGCTCGATGCGCGTCTGTTTGGTCTCTGCGGCAATGTCCTTGGCCCGCTGCAGATTCTCCACCGCGTAGAACCCGTCTCCGGCCATCGGAACGTCGTCCAAGCCCCATACTTCGACCGGAAGGGACGGACCGGCATCTTTGATCCGTTCACCGCGGTCACCGAGCAAAGCACGGACCTTTCCGAACGCGGGTCCGCATACTACCGAGTCGCCAATGTGCAACGTCCCCTCCTGGACTAGGAGCCGGATGACGGCGCCGACGCCGGGCTTAGTCTCAGCCTCGATCACCGTACCGACCGCGCGCAGCGTCGGGTCCGCCTTCAGTTCAAGCAGACTGCTCAATTCCGCCAGGTGATCCACAAGCTCCCGAATACCGACGGCGGTCGTGGCGGATGTGTCGATCACGTCAGTCTCACCACCCCATTCGCCGCTGGGGGTAAGGCCCTGCTCGGTAAGCTGTCCGTAGATCCTCAGCCTGTTCTCCTCGCCCAGATCGATCTTGTTAAGGGCCACGACGATGGGCACTTCCGCTGCTTTGGCGTGATTGATCGCTTCGAGAGTCTGTGGCATGACGCCGTCATCCGCAGCCACTACAAGCACCACAACGTCGGTTAACTGCGCACCCCGCGCGCGTATCGCCGTAAAGGCCTGGTGTCCCGGCGTGTCCAAGAAGGTTACCGCCCCGTGTGGAGTTGTGGCATGGTAAGCCCCGATATGCTGCGTGATGCCGCCGTCTTCCCGAGCCATAACATGCGACTTCCGGATCGCGTCCAGCAGACTCGTCTTCCCATGATCGACGTGACCGAGCATGGTCACCACTGGCGGTCGCGGTTGCAGATGCTTCCGCTCTCGACGATCGGACTCTTCCTTCAGCTCATCAAGCCGCGTCTTGGCCGGAATCACGTTCAACTCGATGCCGAAGTTTAGGGCAAGCAATTCGGCCGTCTCGATGGGTAACATCATGTTGATGTTAGCGATCATTCCGTGCTCTTCTTTCAACACCTTGAAACACTGCATGAAGTTCAACCCCGTCTCCGAGCAGAACTCCTTCATGCGGACCGGTTCGTGTACGGTCGCTTCGGTCTTGGGGCCGGTTGGGATGTGAGGTGCGGCAGAGGGGGTGGGATGCGTAAACCGATGGCGGATTCGCCGCCCCGTCGCGCCCGCCAGCCGTTCCCGCCTCTCCGCAAGATCCCGATCGCCCCATTCAGCGCGCCCCTGATTCGTGTCCGCAACGCGTCCGGTCGAGCGTCGTGGGCTCGCGCGTCCCTTACGACGGCCGGGAACCCGATCAACCGGCTTTCCCACCTCGAGCGCCGGAGGGCCCGCTTCGGGAACTCGACTCAGGGCCGTGTCCGCCTCGGGCTGTGGTCCTCGCGGACGTCGATGTGGTGAGGTCACACGGTAGTCCGGCGCCTCGTAACGCACCACCCGCGGTCCCTGAAGTCTCGCCTTGGCAGGTATGTTCTGTGGTCCGGCTGGTGTGATCGGGGCGGGCTTCTGTTCCGGCTGAGGAGCCTCAGCCGCAGGTTTCTCCACCTCCGCTGGAGCCTCGGGAATCTCGACCGGGACCTCCTCTACACCGATCGGCACGTCAGCGGCAGCGGGGGTGACAGCCGGCGCTTCCGCTGGTTGCTCTAAGGCGGGCACCTCGGCGATGGCAGCCTCCGTCTCGGGTACAGGTTGCTCAACAACCGTAGTCGGCGCCTCGGCGATGGCAACCGGCGCCTCCACTACGGCGGCAGAAACTGCCGCCGTGCTGTCAGTCTCGGCTTCTTCGTCCTTGGCCCCAGTCTTCTTGCGGGTAGCTCGTTTTTTGGGGGCCTTCTCTGCCGCTTCGTCCTTCGTCGGCTCTGGCGCAGCCGCCTTCTTTCGCCTTCTTGTGATTCGAACCTTCTTAAGGTCCACGCGCTCGGCCGTTTCGATCGTGGTGCCGTGACTGCCTTCGCTGAACCATTCGCGGATCGTGGCGTGCAGGCCTGCGTTGAGTGTAGACATATGGTTCTTAACCGAGTTGATACCTTCGGCCTTGCACTTCTCGACGATGACTTTGCTGGGTACGTTCAGTTCTTTCGCAAGAATGTGAACGCGCATTTTCTCAGCCAAGGTCGATCTCCGTCAAACGATCCACATACATTTCCACGCGGTCGTCGATTGCCGCCGTCTTTCCAGAGCACCCTTCTAATTCACGTAGGCTCGGCGGACTCCACTGCACCGGGTTGGATCCCCGGTACGTCTGCGAGCGGTTCTTGCGTGACCGTCAGCTCTGCTCCTTCGTTCGTCGTCGCTGTCAACACAACCTGATCTTCCTCGTCGGACGTGGCGCGGATCGCTTCCGTTTCTTCTACCTCATCCTGTTTGCCGGTTGCATCCATGCCGTCCGCATCCATCTCGCCGATATCGGCGTCTTGGGCTATTACCGCAGCCTTCGCAGCTTCCTCAGCGGCCTTTCCGGCGGCTTCCGCCTCCACGGCGATCCGTTTCGCCTCCACACCCGCAATGTCAATGATCTTTGCCGCGAGAGTTTCGTCGAGTTCAAGTTCCTTCACGAGCGGTTCTGCGCCAACCTCCGCAATATCTGCGAGCGAAATAATGCCCATTGCAAGCAGCTTATCGAGCAGGACGTCTTCGACACCCTCAACGTCTTTCAACGCCGCCTCTATGTCATCGACGGCCTTGTTCTGTTCCGCCGGCGTTTGAATGTCGATATCCCACCCCGTCAGCCGCGCGGCGAGGCGGACGTTCTGGCCGCGCTTGCCGATTGCCAGTGACAACTGGTCTTCATCGACGATGACGGTGGCACGACCAAGCTCGAAGCACAGGAAAACCTCCTTGATCTCTGCCGGTTTCAACGCGTTGGAGATCATCACCTGTGAGGATTCGTTCCAGCGGACGATGTCGATCTTCTCGCCGCCAAGCTCATCGACGATGTTGCGAATGCGGCTGCCGCGAACGCCCACGCACGCCCCGATGGCGTCCACCTTCATGTCAATCGATGACACCGCGATCTTGGTCCGGTACCCGGCCTCCCGCGCGAGCGCCCGGATCTCGATTATCCGCTCACCGACCTCCGGTACCTCCAACTCGAACAGCTTTCGGATGTAGTCAGGGTGAGTCTGCGTAAGGACAATTCGTACCTGGCTTTGTTCCTCCCGAACGTCGAGAATCATTCCCCGAATTCGCTCGCCCGGGTGGTGCATATCCCCCGGAATCTGTTCGCTGCGCGGTAGGTACCCCTCGCCGCGGCCCAGGTTGACGACCAGCGCGCCACCCTCGTAGCGAGTGACCGTTCCCGTGACGACCGTCCCGACACGCTCCGAGTATTCTTCGAAAATCGCGCTCCGTTCGTCCTCGCGAATTTTCTGCATCATTACCTGCTTGGCCGTTTGCGCAGCGATCCGGCCAAGGGTTTTCATATCGATGGGGTTGCCGTCAACGCTTGCGTGGATCGCACCGCTGTCGCGATCGATCTGAACGACGGCGTCCTCGGCCTCCTCATACGCTTTGCGCAGCGCCGAGACCATTGCCGTCTCAAGGTCCGCAAAGACGCTCTCCCGGTCGATGTTCTTGTCGCGACTTATCGAATCAATGAATCGGATTAAGTCAGTGCTCATCGTACACCGGCGGATTCCCTTTCGTTCTTTCCCTTGGCACCACACGGAACGAACGTCATTCCGCGTGAATGCGTCGCGCGTGACGCATTCCGCCCTGCTCTGCGACAATCGAAGGTGGATCACCACCCAACAACCCATGCAACAAAAAAACGTGGGCGCACACCGCAATCCCACGCGAAGACACTGCAAAGCGGCAAGATGGAGTCGGTAACTTAGCGCATTGCGCCACTCCAATCGCTGGGACGAGTCCGCCCCAATCGAATCTTGTACCCGTGCCGACATCCACCAGCTCGTTGCACGGCTACGTCTCCACGTTACGGTCCACCGTGGTGGCGGAAGCTTCAAGCACCTCCATCACCGACGTTCGTGCCGCAACCTTCACCATCATCGCTTCGTGGTACAAGAAGCGGCAAGGCCGTTTACTTCGCACACTTACCCTTCACGACCTCACGGGTCGCTTATGCCGCATATCGACGCAATCTTGGCAGAATTATAGGTACTGCTTGATCGGTGTCAATCAAATCACTAGTATCGCGTTTCGTAAATAGTGCGACAATGATCGTGATCCAAGCTCGCTGGCCCGGACTCGCTGGGCCGAGAATCCTTTCTTGGCCCATTCGTGCGAGACATGATTTTCGCATTAGCGTGCTTTAGCCTGCGCGGAGTTTGATCTACCCGGGCACGCCCACAACTCTCGAGAGTCTGAGCAGGCTTAAAGTCTGCGGCTCAGATAGTGGTGGAAATTGCGAGACTGGGTGCTTAGGTATGGTAAATGTACAACATTATCGGACTACTGGCCACTCCTTTTGGGCGCACACGCTCCATCAGGGTTACGATTCACGTGCCGTGAACCAGAAAAGGTGCTAAGCATCCTGACCAGATACAGTGGCAGTCGCAGATGTCAATCTGACGGAGCCTGACGAATGATGACAGCCAAACAGCGGTTCCTGCGTTGTGTCCTCGCCACCGGGATAGCGGTCGGTTGCCCGTGGGGCTTGGGTTGCGCGGTCGATCTCGCCGACGTTCTGGCGTGGCCCGACGACGCGACGTCGCCCACTGACATCACGCCGTCCGGTGAGGGTGACGACACGACGTTGGAGGTCGTTACGATTCGCTTCAGAAACCTCACCGCAGACGAAGCGGTCAACGTGGAGTTCCACGCCAGCCAGGAGCCTCTTGAAAGCCTGCCGGAGGATCTGTTCGCTGAGGAATACCTGGTGACCACGAGCATCGGCATCGCCGGCACTGGGATCATTCGACCGTGGCAAGAAGACGTGATTGAGTTTTCCTGCACGGCCAACCTGACGATCGGCACACCTGGCGGCAGCTTCGTCGACGACGAAAGCGGCGAACCGCGCGGCATCGGCGTTCCACGTTGGGTACAAGAAGGTCCTTTAGCCTTATGCGGCTCGGTGGTTACGTTCGAGTTCTCAGGTGACGGGATTGACTTTACGACATCCCTGATCATCGGCCGCTAAGGATGTCGAATCATGAGCCGATGGAACATCGCTGTTCTGGTTGTGTTGCTTTGCCTGGTTGGCGCAAGTGCTCATCAGGATGACGTCTCCGCAGCCGGTGCCAACCTGCAGTCATCGTCGACTCTGACGGAACTGATCCATTCTTTCTTTCGCGCGGATGATCCCGAAGAGCGCGCGGCGCTCATACCGGTCATCGAAGATGCGGCGAATGGTTCGATCGAAGCTGTGGCCGAGACGGTGACGAATGTCCAGCTCTGGTCTGCACTACCGTCTGCGCACGGAACTTTTGCGTTCGGGCCGGCTGCTCGAGATAGGGTCGAAGTTGCCTATCAACTGCCCGTCGGCTACGACCCAGCCACCAGGCATTCAATGATTCTCTGCATGTCTGACCACGGCATGTCACCAGTGCAAACGTTTGCGCTTGCGCGAGAGGCGTTGGGTGACACGATCGACGGGTTCGTCCTGATCGGCCCCGGGCGGTCATTGGGTGGTGCATTTCATCAGCCGGCCAAGGGTGCGGCGGACCTGCACCGGCTTGTACTGGAGATCCGACGACGGATTCACGTCGATACGGATCGCGTGTTTTTGTTCGGGGCAGGGGAGGGTGGTGAGGCTGCATGGATGGCAGCCATTGCCCACGGCGATCTATTTGCCGGTGTCATAACTCTGTCATCCTACCCGTACGTTCCGTATCCTGAGCAGGTTTACCCTTTTCTGCTCGGAAACCTCCGGCATGTTCCTTTGCTTGCAGTGTGGACTGCGCCCGATGCTCCGGGGGCGACGACCCGGCAAGCGTTGGTCGCTGCGCACAACCGGGCGATTGTAGCGCTGGCGGAGCGGGCAGGGCTCCCAATTGTGGGGTTTGAAGTCCCCCGTGCGGCGCCGGGAGGGTTGAAACCGCCTCCGGATCAAGCAGCCGTGATGCTTCGCCGTCACCGCGCCCCGCCTGGGTCTTGCGTATCGCGGTGGTTCCGCTTCCCGGGCCAGGGCGACGCCGGTTGGGTGAGACAAGCGAGGTTCGCGGGCGACGTGTGGAGCGCTGAGCAGCTTTCCATCCTCACATCGCCGCTCGTCGATCGCGACCGGTTCATCAGCGATGTCATTCGAGACAAGCTGGCCTATCTCGGCGGGTGGATAGAGGATCAGACGATAAAGATCGAAACAAAGAGCTGCGCGCGAATCGATGTTCTCCTTCCGTATGGTTCGGTGGATATGGAGAAGCCGATCACCGTTCGATGCAACGGCAAAAGGCGATACAGCCGTCGCGTCCGCCCCAGTATACGGACACTTCTGGAGACTGCTTATGAGGGCTGGGAGTTCCAGCGGCTGACCGTTGCACGACTCTCCTTTTCGATCAAGGCCGACGCAGCGCCGCCGTAGTCATCCGGTCGCACCGCACCCGGACCGGTGCTTGCGATGCTTGCCAAGTAAGTGCCGTCGGCTATAGTGCTCAGGCATGGCTTTTCTACGTTATCTGGATGATGCGGGGCAGCTTCAGACGAAGCTGCTCGACTCGGAGCACTTCATCATTGGTCGCGCGTCGACGTGTCACCTGTCGCTCGAATCGGAGAAGATATCGCGCGAGCATCTGCGCATCGATCTCGAGGGTGACGGACGATACCGGGCTTGCGACCTGGGAAGCCGCAACAGGACCTACGTCAACGGCGAGCTGATCATCGAGACGCTGCTGACATCGGGTGCCATCATTCGCGTCGGTGACCGCGTCGTGGAATTTGTCGACGAGACGATCGGCCCCGAGGGTATCGACCTTGAATTCCTCACACCGGACAAAAATGAGCCGGTCGATTGCGAATGGATCAAGATCAAGGCTCCGCTGTCGCTCGCTACGTCGCAGATCGAGCAATTGTCGCAGCTTGTCAGCGATCAACCGATCACCGCGCGGGCGGAGGATATTGCCGATGCAGCCTTGGGACAGATCGTCTTGGATCTGGGGGCGGAGCGCGGTCTGATTGCCCTTCGGGGCGAGGAAGAAACGGAACTGCGACCCCTCGCTCATCGTGCATTGAAAAAGTCCACCGGCGGATCGATGACACCAGTGAGCGAGTCGTTTGTGACGGCCTCGCTTTTGCAACGTGTGGCCGGCCGCTACCCGACGACGGCGGCAAAGATCAAGGCGAAGTTGGGTTACGCACCCATGGGTCTGATTGCCCCGCTGACGCACGGGGGTGACGTGATCGGAGTACTCTACGTCGATCGCCTTTCAGGGAAGAAACCCTTTTCGATCGCTGCGTTGCAGTATTGCGCAGCCGCCGGGGCTCACGTTGGCGCGCTGCTGGGGGAATCGTCGCGAAAGCTCGGTCGTTTTGCGAGCCGCGAAGGGGCGACCTGGATATCCACGATTCGGCGGGTGCAGGCGTCGCTGATCTGTCCGGTGGCATCGAGCGAGGCGTTCGACGCGGCGGTGAAGTGCTACCCGGGCCGCTACCGGTGTGGTGATTTCGCAACCGTTGTTCACCTGGACGAGCAGCGGTGTGGCGTCGTTGTCATCGACGGCGGTGGGCATGGCATCACTGGGATCACCCAGTCCAGCGCGATCCGCGTAGCCACAGAGACCGCGGTGGCCGTCTCAGAGGATGTCATCACGGACCCGTCGATGATGTTCAACGCGATCAATCGTCTGATTGCATCTTCGGGCGCGCGTCAGATTGTGCCCTGCCTCTTTGTCGGCATCGATCTGCCGGCGGGCCGGTTGGCGTACATCAATGCGGGGGGGATGCCGCCGCTGCTTGTGATGGGGCCGGGGCGGCTGGTGACGCTAGACCAGATGTCACTGCTGCTTGGGGTCGATGCGAACTACGTCTATGGAGCCGCCCAGACCGATTTGCCCGAAGCGTTTCGTCTTGTCTGCTATACCGACGGTCTAACGGAGGCGGCCGGCGGGAGCGGTCCGTTCGGCCTGGAACGCCTGCAAAAAACACTGCTGGATTGCGGTGCCTATGGCAAGGCATCGGAGTTCGTCGGCGCCGTCGACCGGGCCTGGACAACACACATCGGTGCTTCTCAAGCCACCGACGACGCCACCATCCTCGTTGTCGGACACGGGTAGAGCGGAATCGAATAACAAGCTGCCCTCTCAATCAGAGTCGCGACCGTGAGGGAGCGGGCGTTGGGGGCCGTATCCTGAGAGCAAATCACGTTTCTGTGGACCGTGCAATCTCCTCTTCCCCCCTTGGCAAGGGGGGATGAAAGGGGGATTCTACGGCACGCAATATCGGGAAACGCTCTAGACAGACTTGTGTGGCAACTGATCGGATTGGATGTTGTCCCGCTCGGCGTGGACTACAGTGTCATAACTGTGTCAGCGTAGCTGACTGGCTGGAATCAGATGGTGCGGCCGACGGCCGACGAGATCCCAGTTGAACGCCTTGTCGGGATCTGTGCGTCAAGCCTTTACGCGCGCGGGGCCTGCGAACCGGTCCAGTTCAATGTACTTCCTTTGCAGGGGAGGCACTAGGGCGCGCTACTCGGGCCCGTCAAAGACGTTGAACCGCGAGGACGGCGGGAACTTGGGGGCGCCGAGGCCTTCAGCCGGTTCCAACTCGTCAAGCCAGCACGCCTCGTCGTCGCGTTTGTAAATCATAAACTGACCGCGCAGCGCCGCGTCTTTGGCACGGTGGTATCGAAGATAGATGTGTTTTTCGTCAACGGCGAGGATTTCAATCTTTCCCGTCTCGTGCGACATCACAAAACGCGCCCGACGTGCGAGTCCGGATCCGCGTCTCAGCGCTTCATTGAACAGCTCCCAACCGCGCACAATGGGAACCTCATAGGGTTCGTTACCCGCGGTCGGCCTGCCCTGGAACAGGTAGTACGGCGGACAACCGATGTACGAGAGCTTGCGGAATAACGTTGTGAGCACATCCGCGTTGTCGTTGATGTCCTTGATCAGCGGACACTGGTTCACACAAACCACGCCGCTTCGAAGAAAGCAATCAATGCCCTCGATTGCCACGTCGGTCAGCTCGCGCGGGTGATCGAAATGCGCCATCAGATAGATGCGTTTCCGGGGTGTTGAGTAGTGTCGAAAGGCGGCTTGGAGTTTGAGGTCTCGCCGCAACCGCCAGGGATCAAATGCCGGCATCTTTGAACCGACGCGAATGATCTCCACATGAGGGATCCGGCGCAATGCCTCGAGAATCTCCACGAACCGGCGCGTGCTCATCAACAGCGGATCGCCGCCCGTCAACAAAACGTTGCGCGCGCTGGGATTCTCGGCGATATACGCCAAGCCCTTCGAGACGTCGTTTGTGACTTCATCATTCTCATCCATGAACAGCCGCTTGCGGAAGCAGTATCGGCAATAGGATCCGCAGACCTCGTTGCACAGCAGGAGCACGGTATCCGGATATTTGTGTTGTACGCCTCGCGCGACCGTAATGGCTTCTTCATTGCTGGCGTCAAGCTTACCCCAGTCCTTGAGTTCCTCCTCACGTGGGATGATCAGCCGCTTGATGGGATCATCGGGGTCGTCCCAGTTGATCAGGCTGAGATAATAGTCATTCGCGCGGAAGACGTATCGCTCGGCCACCCTCTTGAGCTTCCTTCGCTCTTCCGGCGGAATACCCGGAATCCTGTCGATGTCACGGATGTACGTCACCCGTCGTGTCGACTCGGGTAGAATGTCGATCTGTGGCCGTGACATCTCGATCCACTTCTTCCAGCGTGAGAACTTCGTCCCACCGGATGGGAGGGACCCGCTGCTAAATCGAACGGTGCAGTGATACGGCACCATGCAACTTGCTTAACATGGCTTCATATCCGTATACACACTACATCATATTATAGCCTGACCAAGGCTAGCCTGAAAGCCCGAACAAGTGACTTACTCAAGCCATATTAAATCGGATGCTGCATTAAGTCTCAATGTAACTGTGATGACACTTCAGTAAATGTGTCTCATTATCGGGCTGATGGATGGAAAGTTGATCGTATGGGAGGAATAGGTAGATTTGCGCGATTGGGCAATCCCAGTGTCCATTGCACCACTGAATACCCGGTAACCGCCACTGCGCTCACGAAAAAACCACCCAGTATACCCAAGTTCGCTTGGTTGCTGATCCGCTGCCGCGACGGTGGATGCCTATCCTAACTGGTATGGAATTCGTTGACAATACGGAGAGCAGTCCCTGTTGTTCAGACCGCGGGAAGCATGGAGAGCGCGCAAGATGGAAAGGAGTTACAGTCAAACCAAGACGACCTTCGTATTTACACCGTGCCGATCGTCTGTTCAGCATCAACGTTAACGTTAGCAGCGCCCTGCTGTGCGGTTTTGGCTTGGCGATCTACATGCTCCGCGATGAATCAACCCGGCTATGAATGCGTGAGTTCGTCGATCGCGTTGATGAATCGTTGGCCGCGTTCGACGAAGTTCGCATGGGCGTCGAAGCTCGGCGCACCAGGGGAGAAGAGAACGGCGTCTCCGGGTCTGGCCTCAGCGCGGGCCATCCGGACCGCCTCGGTCAAGCTCGGGACCTCGCGAACAATGGTCGAATCAGTCACTCGCTCGGCAGCGCGGATCGCCCGTGCGAACACCGGACCCGATTCGCCTACGCAAATAACCCGCCGGCAAGCGCGAACCAGCGCGATTGCACAGGCGGTCAGGGACACGTGTTTATCCTGTCCGCCGACAATGGCTACGATTGGTTGCGTCATTGCCTTGACAGACGTAATAGTGGTAGCCGGTGATGTGGACTTCGAGTCGTTATAATAGTGCACGCCGTCAAACGTGCCCACATATTCGAGTCGGTGCGGCAAGCCCGCAAACGACTTCAGAGCGTCGCGTACTACGGCTTCATCCAGATGCAGGTGGTGACAGACTGCTAGCACGCACGCGGCGTTGCCCTGATTGTGCTCACCCGGCATGCGCAGCTTGATCGGTGGATCGGGCCGGGCCGCCCGCACCAGGCGATCCGTCGGACCGGCCACTGATGCTCTAAGGATCGTCTCCGCATCGTTGTCCAGCTCCCCCACAATAACCAGGGTCGTAAGCTCTGGCCCGCCGATGATGTTTAGCTTCGCCGCCACGTAGCCGGCGTAGGTGCCGTAGCGATCCAGATGGTGAGGTGAGAGGTTCGTGACAACCGCGACGACCGGTGCCCAATTGATGCGCGGCAGATCCTCCAGTTGTGCGTTGGACATCTCGAGAACAACCAGATCGGTCGTACGGACGGCGTCCAAATCGGCAAGCAGCGAGTATCCGATATTACCACCCAGATGTATGCCCGTGTACGCAACGTTTCCGATGCGCTGGCAGGCTTTCAGCGCCGCCGCGAGCATCACACAGGTTGTGCTCTTGCCGTATGTGCCCGTCACACCGATGACCCGGCACGAGCAGCGCTCGCAGAACAGGTTCAGCTCCGTAGTCCACGCGATGTTCCGCCGCACAACTGCCTGGAACAAGGTGGAGCGAGCCTTGTCCACGGCCGGATTGACCACGACAAGGTCGGTTGAGTCAAGGTCGTGCGGATCGTGCCCGCCGAGGTGGAGAGTAACATCGAGATCGGCCACGGCTTCGACCGACTGAGCCAGTGTTTCGCGGCCCGCCCGGTCGGTCACGGTGACATGGGCCCCCTGGCTGACAAGCCACCGGGTTACCCCGATGCCGCCACCAAAACGCCCCAGCCCGACCACCAGCGCCCGAACGCCAGCCAGCGAACATCGCCCAAGGGCATCGGCGCCGGGGGAGTCCGATGTCGGGTCCGATACCTCTTTCATCTCACTTCCCACCTCACCTGATTCAGGGTCTGCCACTGCGAGGCGTGGTTGATCCGACATTGTAGGGCGCAAGGCCGGGCGCATAAAGGTGCGGGCGGGAGCTGCCGTCCTTGGGGGTCCGTGACAGTTTAGGTGGGAAGTCAGGCTGTCGACGAAGCAACGCCAGTCTGCGAACCCCGTTCACGGGGGTTTCCCGCCGGAGGCGGGCTCTTGGGCCGGCTCTTCGAGGGCCGGTCAACTTGTGGAATCTTCTTTTTCATCTATGCAGCGCGTTTCAACGTGCTTTCCCATGGCGCCGGTAAGCCCGCTGAAGCGGGCTCGGTGAGGAAGGCGATACATGGGAGCTCGCGGACCAGCCGTAAAACGGCTGGCCTGAAACCCTGCGGGAAACGCCGCTGAAGCGGCGTTTAGCACCGCCGGTTCTGTCACGGACCCCGTCCTTGGAGCCGGACGAGCATCAAGCGGCCGAGCTGGCTTTGTCGCAGAGCTTCCTCATGTTGACAGGCATCTTGGCAAACCCGTATAACTGCTCGACCATAACTGCGTTGGCGGACGTGTTGTTGTGCCCGCAGACGCGGAACCCGAGATGGACTTCGCGCTTGAGGCAGGATCCGCTGTGCATTTTATGGGAGCGGGTTTTTGTCGCCATGCCACGCGGATTTCGGAGTAACAAAGCGATGGATTCGGCATCAACCCGCACAGTGACACAACGATTGCCCACCGCGCTCTCGGCGGTGCTTTGCATGGCCTTGCTTGTATTCGGGACGGGCTGTCCCAGCGGCGGACAACCGCTCGACGGCACGGACAACGACAACACCTCGGACGGTACGGGGGGTGTGAGCGGCAAGATCGTCAATATCACGACGAACTTCAGCCTTTCCTCGCTGGATCCACCGCTTTCGGTCACGTACTCCGTGAGCGGTAGCCCAGAGTCGATCTTGGGATTCTACGTACCCGTGGCTGACAATAATCCCGGTGCTATCCCGATAGGCGCCCCCGTCATCGTAGCCGCCACTCTCCCGGCCACGGGAGGTGACACCAGGTTCGAATTCGACCCTGCAGCGGCCGGCGTCGGCTTCTACCGCGTCGGAATCATCATGGTCGTGAACGATGAAGAACTGACGGCTGAAAGCGAAGGGATCATTCAGGTTGAAGGGTCGCCCGATCCGTACTTTGTGCAACCCACTGACGCAGTCACCCCAGTCTTTGCGGGTGCGGAGGTTTTCGTGTCATTCGACGCGGGGGACCCCGAGGGTGATGTTCAGTGGCGTCTGTTTTATCTGAGTGCGACGGATTCGCGAGATAGCCCGCCGGACCAGCTTGGCACCAGAATCGAAGTGGGCTCCGGTAACTTTGGGTCCGCCACACTGGACACCACCGGTTTCGCTTCCGGCGATTACGAGCTGGGAATCTCAGCGACCGACAGCGGCTTTTCGATCGAAACAACGGTTTCCGAGGGCGATACGGACCGGATCGTGACGATCCCGAACGACTCTCAATCGGGACCGATTATTCGCGTCTTGAGTGACTCGGACCTCAACCAGCCCAATCTGGTGTTCACAGCTCCGGGCTCCAATGACGCGGAGCTGTTTCGGAATCAGGCCTACACGCTTCAGTTTGCCGCGGCGATCCTCGAACCGGGTGCCACCGGTGAGATCGAATTGTTTTATGACAATGATTCACAGGTGGGCAACGGTTTTCGGGCGACCATAGTTGAGAACTTGCCGGCTTCGACCACGTCCTATCCCCTCCCGACCGACCTTCCGGAGGGCACCTGGTACATTGGGGCGACGATTCGCACCATCGGCGGGACCAGCCCGATGGTGACCTACTATGCAACCGGGAAGGTCATAGTGGTCCGGAATCCCACGTTGACGGTTAATGAGCCGGACAGCCCGCTGCCGGTCGCGCCCTCGACGGATGTAACGGTGGCTTGGACCACCAACGCTCCCGCTTCGTCGGGTACCGTCGATGTGTTTGCCAGGAAAGTCACCGCCGGCGTTGCAACCGGCGCCGAGATTCCGATCGAGACCGACGCTGCAATGAGCACGCGATCGGTGATGTTTTCCAGCAGCACGTCCGGTTTGTTTGAGATCACCGTGCGACTCGAGTTCATTGACGGTACGAAGCTGTCGGCCACCGCCGCAGAATTCGTCCGCGTCTCGACGGTACCGCCGATTCTGTGGCTGGGCTCGTTGACCGACGACGACCCGGCGTTTGCGGGCGCGATCTTCGGCGGCGTCAACTTTGAGGACAATGCAGGCGGCTCGCTGACCGCGGCCGGTGATCTCGATGACGACAATGTCGACGACTTCGTGATCGGTTCACGCTACGGCAAGCCGTTCTTCGTGAATCCGTCAGGCGTAGGACCTGGCGAGGCGTACATCATTTACGGCGCTTCCGGCGGCGTTAGCATTACAGGTGAGTTCAGTCTCAACTCCGTCGGCTCGAGCTCGCTGCGCGGTGTGACCTTAACCGGAGTTCGCACGATAAGTGATTCGAACGACACGGACGGGCTGGCAACGATCGCACTGATTCCCGACGCGGACGATGACGGCAAAGATGAACTCGCCTTCGGATTCCCGCGCACCAATTCAGCGGCGTTGGAGCCCGATATCATCAGTCCCGACATCGGGCCATTAGAGAGAGAGAGCGTGTTTCTCAGTGGCGGCGTCGTGATCCTTAGCAGCACCAACTCGATCCTGGCCGATCCGACCGGCGATGTTCCGGTAATCGCCCTGGATGTCGTGGGGCGCCAGTTCTCCGACGTGACCGTAGAGCCTGGAGACATCAGCTTGGCACTGGACGATCAGTGGCGCTTCGAGGCCGGTGATTCGCAGGCCGGGACCGTAGACAGGTGTGTCGAGGGTACTGATGGCGTTGATGACACGATCATCGGACCGTCGGTAGGATTTTGGGACCAACTAGCGCCGCCACTGTGGGAACAACTGGGGTTTGAGTTGTATACGGGTCAGCCGGCGGAGGAGTTATGCCCGACGCAGTATGAGTTTACCGGGTGTCCTGATGATGCGACCTGGCTCTTTGCGGGGTCCGGTTTCTATCCAGCGACCGCCGAGCCGCTCGAGCCTTTCGGTGCACGGCTGATCGGCCCGGATGAAGGGGATGGATTCGGGACGTCGATTTCGGCGAGCAACGTCCTCGGTGACGGCGGTCGCGGCGACCTGCTTATCAGCGCGCCGAACCGTACGGCGTTCACCGCGTACGTAGACGGCCTCTCCATCGACGTGTCGAACGCAGGCGTTGCCTTCCTTGCCAACAATCGGACGTTCTGGGGACCTGACACCGTATTCCTCGACGGCGAAACGCCTCCCACGCCACACCAATACACAATCGGTTTTGCGAGCCACTGTGGTGACGACCGCGCCGAGATAGTGGGTGCGCTGCGCATCACCGGCGACACAGGCGACAACATTCAGATAGTGCTCGGTATTGACGACTTTAACGGTGATGGCCTCAACGATTTCGCCGTGGGCGCCCCATCGGCCGGCGGCGGGCAGGGACGGGTGTATATCGCCTACCGGCGCCAGGGCGGCTCGGCCCTGGAGGGACACTTCGTACTCAGCAAGTTGGAACTGGCTCCCAGTAATGCGGAGCGGCTTGATGGAATGCTCGTTGTGACGGACGGAACCGCGGACGCGCTCGGATCAAGTCTGGCGACCGGATTTGACTTCAATGATGACGGCGTTCCCGACCTGGTGATCGGCAGCCCGAACGCCTCGGTGGGCGTCGGCGAGGTCATCATACTTTTCGGGGACCCGGGCATTGTAAGCGGATCGAACGGAATCAGCGTGGACGATCTGCTCTCGGTAAGTCGCACGACGGATGGCGGGCCTGTGGCTGTGCGAATCACGGGTAACGCGCGTGACAGCGGCGGGCTGTTCGGGTTCAACGTGGCCAACGCCGGGGATGTGGACGGTGACGGGCTCAACGATCTGCTGATCGCCGCGCCGAACGCGTCGCCACGGTTCGACCTGGACCCGAACGACAGCGACGATTCGCTCACCGAACCTGGGTTGGACCTCGACTTCAACGGTATCCAGGACGACGTGAGCGGTGCGGCCAATCGGTCTGACGGGATTGTCGATACGTTAGACAACCTGCAGAGCGCAGGCATTGTCTATCTGGTCTACGGTCGCAACCGGCTCGACGAGGTTCGAACGTGCAGTGACAGCGGCAAGGCATGTGATACGATCACGGACTGCGATCCGGGCGAGGTGTGTTCCAGCGTCGACATGACCATCAGCATCGATCAACTCGGCACGAATCAGCTCCGCGGTTTTATGATCGTCGGGCGCAGCGAGGGGGATCGTCTCGGCGGCGGGGATGCCGGGGACTCCAACGCCGGCGGCATTTCAGGCAAAGCGGGGCGGGGTCGTTCGTACGGATTGGCTTCTGCGGGCGACGTGGACGGTGACGGTCGCGCCGACATTCTGATCGGCTCGACTCTGGCCGACCCGCGACGCGACCCCAACACCGGAGTCGGCGTGCAGAACGGCGGCGAAGCGTATCTGATCTACGGCTCGGTTGCCCGGTAATCTTACCTTGTGTGCGGGCGGTCTTTCCCTCGAACATGAGTGGAGCGGTGGTAAGCCCTCAGCCCTTGAAGGGGCGAGGCGCCGGTCGCAAGTCCCTTTGCTCCCGATAATTACAGCCTACCAAGCCCTTGCGCCCGCAGCAGGACAGTTCAGTTGACAGACACTTATTCCGGGCGATACGATTGCCATCGGGACGAGGTTTCGACGTTCCGTGCGCCTTTGTGCGATGGAGCGTTTCGAGAGGAGCTGTTGAAAGCGAGAGCCGGTGCCTAGTTGCTTACGGCGAGCACTAGGGCTTCGCCCACCAGTCGATGGTGTGCGCGATCTTTTGCACGATTCCCGCATCGCAGCGTCGCAGCGCGACGTGACCGGGTGCAGTCTCGCGCCATCGGCTTGTCGGCGCTTGGTTGTTTTGATCTGACGGCTCGTTGCTTTTGATGCAACGAAGCCAACGGTCTCCAACGGGAGTGGTTACCAGATGAGATTGCACAAACAATGGACTCGGACGGCAAGATGGATGGCGCTTGCGTGCGTGGCCTTTTCGGCTTTTGTCTTCCTTTCGGCCGAGCCCGCCCTTGCGGGTGAGCGGCAGTTCCTGGTCATCCTGGCCACCTCGCCAAAGGAGTACAACCTGCCTTGCGTCCCGGACCCGGATGACCTGGGAGTACCGTGGTGCCCCGACCGACCTTATGACTACGAATGCACGGTGGGGGGCCCTAGCGGAATTACGTACGGTGTTTGCGTCACGTTCTGCGACGACGACAACGACTGCGAAAATGTGAGCGAAGCTGAAGGTATGACCTTCGTTTGCAGCCGGTTGGTGGGCTACTGCGTCCCCGATTACCCCTCGGTCGAGAGCATTCGGAGGCAGTACTTCGACAAGACGGACAACGACATCGGGTCGTTTGCCGAGTATTGGAAGGAGATCAGCTACGGCGATGTCACCATCAGCGGGAGGGTTACTGACTGGATCAGCGTTCCGTGGCGCATCAATTCGCCGAGTGTAGATCCTCCAGATTTCCCGGAACTGCCTCCCGGGTACGGTGGAGATGGTCGACAGGAAGAGTTCTACAACTTCCGCGCAATGGTCACTGTTGACATAAACGGCGATCCGGGCGGCAACGATGATGGTCCGTTCTCTCCACAAGGCAACCCCCCCTACGCCCTGGGTGGTCACGACTTCAACCGGACAACCGGCTTCCCGGTCTGGATGCCGGGCGAACGGTTCATCGACATGGACGGGGACGGACGGTGGGACGGTCTGGATGAAGCCACAAACTTGATGGACTGGAACGGGGACGGGATGCCCGACCTCGACGGCCCTTGGACCGACCTGAACCAAGACGGTGCGGCTGACAATCCCGACAACTGTCTGTATTTGTCCGACGACGACAATGACGGCAACCCGGACTGCTGTCCTGCCGGGCCGGGAAACGAGGGCTGCGAACAGTACCCTGCGGCAGGTTATTGCCTTCCGACCCGTTGGGAAGGACCGTACGGGGAGATCGTCGACTGCAATGGTAATCTTGTTCCGGATTCTTGTGACATAAGCTGCACGTCGCAGGCGTGCCTGATGACGGGATGGCTCAACGAGCACCCCGGCGTATGCGGCACGAGTCGCGACGAGCTTCCGTATGTGGAGCTAAGCGATACGGAATGCGGTCCAGACCCCGTTGGGAATGGCATCCCGGACGAGTGTGAAATCGCGGGTATGCCCGGTCCCGGCCCCCAATACGACAACTTCGAGTGTGTCGATGAGAGTCTTGTGGATGGGGATGGTGAGTGCCATGGGCGTACCCCATGCACTTTGTACGCTACAACTCTCACCGATCTCGCCTTCAACCGTTGCGAGTTCCACGATGTCAATGACAACGGCGAGCTCGATATCGTCGAGCCGTTCGAGAACTACCTGCGAATGTGGAGCCCCTCTCAACAGGATTGGGTCCGGGTGAGTGATACGTATATCCGCGACAACTACCCTGGAGACCCCAACTTGGTGATTGCTCAGCAAGACGCGCGACAGATCTATGGAAGGCACGATCCACTGTATAAGCTTCCCGGGTTATGCAAATGTGCGGACGGAAGTCCTTGCCTGAACCTTGGGGGCAACTTGTTCAGTGTCTGCGTGGCGGGCGAGCATGTCCAGTACGACCCACCGGACTGGTGGCGGGACCGTGGGTCCACCAAGCTGCAATCCGTGGGAATCGCCGGCGTTTCACCCGAACCGCCATGGTATGCGCAAATGTGGCGGGACTGGTACGGGACCGACCCGCCGCAATGGGATCCGAATATCCCTATGTTGGAGTTCTTTGTGCCCGCAGAGCCGGACGAGAACCAAAGCAACCGGATTATTCGGCGGTTTTTCAACGCAAGTCATGGTGGAACGCATGGAGACGGAACGGGTTGGATCGGTTGCAGCGATGCTATCGACCGATTGGTTGAGTTTGAAGTATGGGGTGACGAGATCACAACGTTCGAGGACGCGTGTAACCACCGCATTCTGCCAGAGGAAATCAACGGCTTGGGTAATCTGCTAATCCTGTACGACGGCCCGGTCGAGTTTAACGATCTGCCTTCGTCAAAATACCACCAGACGGGCGACGGGCGGTTGGGCGAAATCACCTCGCCGTTTCTCAACCACATATGGGGCCAGGACTTGGGCGACAATAATCCGAATACAAGTAGTGGTCCAGACGGCATAATCCCTGCGGCGGGCCCCTATGCAACCCATGTTCACGGCAACCTGGGGTATGACGCGGGCAATGTGCTCTCGTTAGAGTTGCTGACCGTCAAGGATCACAATCTCGACGGTTTGGTGGACCAGGGTACGATCACATATCCCGGGACGGAGAACTATTCGGCGCCTGGACGTCAACGCCTCGTGGAGGATTGCATCGAGATTCTCGATGACATGATCGATTTCGATGACTTCGTGGATACGGTGACCCTCGATTACCTCGGCGGGGGAGATGCTCATAGTGTCCCCGTACCTCCTGCATATATAACCGGCGACCCCAATCAGGACTCCATATCGCCAAGTGGTGTCTGCTCGGGCATTGTGCTCTTGCCTGAGAACGTTCACCTTCGCTGTGCCTACCACACGATCGGGTCGGATCTGTTCCCGGTTCACAACGAGGACGGTCTGAACGATCCCAGTTACGCCGGCACCGGTTTTCCGCAGACGGGGGCTCAGCTCAGTTGGAACATTCTCTTCCATGACCTGGTGCGCGGGATCGACGTTCCATCATGCAGTCTTACTATCCCATCGGGAAATTATCAGACCGCGTATGCAGCCCATCAATGGCTGCACACGTGGGAGGGTTTCCCCGATCTGTACGATTATGATGTCTTTCAGTCTGGAACGATTGAAAACTGCCCGGTCGCCTACTGGGATATCATGGCGGATGGCGGCTTGGTCCATCCGGCTCCGATTCTGAAGGAGAAACCGGGTACCGAGTGGATCAAACCGGTAAATCTGACGATGGTTCTTACTCCCGGTGTCGAGTCCGTGCTGACACTGCCGCGGGCTGAGTTCTACCGCGACGACAGTTACTACTACCTCGAGAATGAGAACCGACCCGGGGAGCGGTACTACTTCTGGTCGGCTGGATCCGGGTTCGATGAGCGCATGCCGGGCGACGGCATGCTCCTTCTACACACTGACATCACTCCAACATGTGAGACAAATGCCGACTGTCCGGCGGGGTTCCCGTGTGTTGGCGGGTATTGCAAGGGTGCCGTGTCCAACCCGGATGCACTACCCGCGCAGCAGCGCTCGGGCACGCGACCGACGTACCTGATCGTTCAAGCCGACGGGCTTGCCGAACTTGAGGCCTGCGACGACCGTGGCGACCCGGGTGATCCTTGGCCCGGACCTCTGAGTTGCAGCGATGGCCGTCGCTGTACGAAAGACGACGATTGTCCCAGTGGAGCCTGCGCGCCTCGTTTCAACTTTCGGACCAACCCGTCGGCAACCTGGTACACGCAGAACAGTTGGACCGGGATGGACATTCAGGACATCGTCCCGGACGGTAGCGGTAACATACAGCTAACGATCACCTGGGTTCCCACGAGTGTCCCCAGTTTCCGGTTCATCGATCCACCCGGTGGTGAGTCGGTAGGCTCAACATACCAGGTGCGTTTCGAAGCAACCGACGTATTCGGCGGAACAACGATTGGTCTCTACTACATGGAAGATCAGAAATTCTGCAGCACGAGCGGCATGCCGTGCACCGATGACGCCGATTGTACGACGGGTGAGTTCTGCAAGTACGATGTAACCATTGGTTCCGGTGGCGCCAGCCTCATTGGTAATGAGTGGAAGAAGACCACGCCGGGCACGAACGACCTGAGCAGGAATTGGAACATCGGCGCGGTTTCCAACGGTCGATACGTCTTTTTCGCGGAGCTGATCCCGGGGACCGGCGCGGACGGTACGGAGTCTCCCGCGACGACACCGGCAGCGGGGCGCAACAACCAGGGAACAGGTTCGTTGGTTCTCACTGACGTGAACACTGCCGGCCGCGCGGCCCGCCTTGAGGCCTGGATGGCCGAGTGCGTCGACATCGACGGCCTACAGTGGCGCGTCAACAGCAACCTGACACAACCGGTGCTCAATGAGGATCATCCGGAGGATGACCCGTATCCACCCGCGTTCACGGGCGTTCCCTACACCTCCGACGGAGACGCGGTTACGTTCACAATCAATCAGGGCAGTGTGCCTTTCGCGCTGGGCGATACGTTCACGTTTACAACGACCGGTATCACGGCGGTAAGTAGAGCCGTTACCGTTGTCAACGGGAAGGTAAAAGCAGATCCGACGGCCGTCATCATCGCGGCACCACTCGCAGGCAACCCGCCGTTGCGGGTGACGTTCGACGGGCGTGGCTCGTTCGACCCGAACGGCGAAGCTCTCACGTATCTGTGGAATTTCGGCTATGGCAGCGCGACGGCGTCCGGCGCCCGCGTTGAGTACGAGTTCAAGATCCCCGGCAGTTTCACCACGATCCTGCGGGTGACCAATCCCAACAACGGCCGGTTTGGTGAAGCGGCGGTCGACATCGAAGTTACCAACAACTCACCGCGCGCGGTGGTCACCGCGACGCCGACGAGCGGATCTGCTCCGCTCGACGTGCAGTTCAGCGGGGCGCAGTCGAGCGACACCGAGACGCCGTCCAACCTATTGATTTACACGTGGGATTTCGGCGATGGCGACACGGCAAACAACGCGTTGGCCGTCGGAACCGACTTCCAAAACATCACCCATTTCTACCGGAACCGTAAGGATGGAACTCCGTGCACGAGCGTCAACCCGTGCACGTTCGTCGCCACGTTGACCGTGATCGATGAGGGCGGGAAGCAGGACACCGACACCGTCAGCATTCGAGTCGGGAACACCGATCCGGTGCCGGTCATCACGCATACCGCACTACAGGGACCCGATCCGTTCGAGGTGGTCTTCAATGCCAAGGCTTCGTATGACCCGGATGGTAATACGTTGACCGTGGAGTGGATTTGGGGCGACGGGACATCCAATGAGATCCTGCCCACCACCGGTGCGAGCGGCGCGACGGATGGAAGCGTCCCTCACACTTACGTGCTCCCGTCGGGCGAGACGAGTGGAACGTTCGCGACCATGGCCATCGTTCGCGACGGCCAGGGCGGTGAGGCTGCGTGGGGCCCGGTGACCGTGACCGTCAGTGAGGCCACGGTCGGGTCATCCGATCCCAGGGCGATCTTCACGATCGATCCGCCGGAACCTGTCCTCGGCGAGGAGTTCACCGTGGATGGATCGCTTTCGTTTGACCGTCCCCTTGGCGGCCCGCCCGCATCGTACGTTTGGGAGTGGGACGATGGTACGGCGACGAGTTCGGGTGTGACGGCCACCCACACCTATACGCAGGCCGGCACGTATACGATCACGCTGACCGTTGCCGATGACGAGGATCCGCCCAATACGAATAGCATGTCGCAGACAGTGATCATCAGCAGCGGCACAGTGGGACCCGAACCGCCGGAGGAGGAAAACGTTCCGCCGTCCGCGTTCTTCACAGTGAATCCATCGAGTGGATTCGCCCGTACCACGGTGTTTACCTTCAACGCCAGCGGTTCGAATGACCCGGATGGGGACAACAGCAAACTCAAGTATAGCTGGTCTTTTGGTGACGGTGCCACGGGAAGCGGTGCCGTGATGACGCATGTTTATGATCGGCCCAACGCCAATGGCTGGTTGGTGCGGCTCAGAGTCCGAGACGAGGGCAATGCATCCACCGACGCAACTCAAGTGGTGGCCGTCGAGGACGCTGCCGGTAACTTGCCTCCGCTGGCGTTCATCGCGACGGGACCGCGGTCCGGCACTGCACCCATCACGTTGACTTTCGACGGCCGGAACTCGTTCGATCCCAACGGCGATCCGCTCGAGTTCCGCTGGGATTTCATGTCCGGCGGCGCGGCAATGGACATACTCGTCGGCCCCGTGATCACCAAGCTCTTCTCTGAGCCCGGCAATTACACGGTCGAGTTGGAGGTCTCCGATGGGCGCGGCGGCGTGAACCGGGCTGGACCGGAAACAATCCTGGTTACGGCCCGGGTTGCTCCCCCTGCCGACGGTGAAGAGCCGCCAGGACAGCAGATTCCGGACGGGGACGGAGAGATCCCCAACAGTGCCGATCAGCGTCCTGGGATGCGGCTCTGCGGCTTCGGCATGATAGGAACCCTGTTCGCATCACTGCTGGGCCTGACAGCGATGAGGGCGACGCGCCGGAGGCGGGCACTGTAGCCGAGTTTGCAGAACGTCTTGAAAGAAACGCCGGCCCCGACCGATTTTGACGAATTGGCCGGGGCCGTTTCCTTTTGTTCCCGCAACGTCAGCGGTATAATCCCTGTGATGCACCCTTGCGAACCCCAGAATGGACCCAATCCCCTGTGGGCTGTACGTGGCGCGGCCCGCATAGGAGTCGCGGTCCTGGCTTCGATCGTTGTGTTCACACATGGAGGTGAACCGCGAAAGGCGAGAATCACTGGATACTCAGTCTCGCATGGTGTGCGGTTGGTGATGCCGACCGCCTGCATAGAGCCAATCGCCACGCCGTGCGTAGCCTTCACCGCAGTAACCGCAGCCGGTTATCGTGTCAGGCTGCTTCCGATTCTGGCGTTTGTCGCCCAAGTCTGTCATTCACGCGAAGTGGCCGTCTCACGGATCGGCGGTCTGTACGGCCCGTAGCTCTTCGCAAGTCACCTCCGACGTTTGCGTTCTTTTACATCTTGATTGCTAAGTCACTCTCAAACAAACATACCGGGGATTCACGATGTCCGTCATGGAGGTAAGCGCGGCGCTGATCAGTGGTGTCAAGGGATTGCCACGGAAGATCTTCGGGACGCGCAACGACCGCATGTTGAAGGTCTACCAGCGGCGGACCGGCCCGACGAATGAAATAGAAGACGAAGTGCGCGGCGACTTCGACGAACGGTTTGCGCAGCGCGTTGCTGAGGCGAGTGTCGCCGATGCACCTGAAGAAGAGCAATACTCGTTGCGCCGCGGGATTCGCCTCGAACTGAGCGGGGATCTTCGTGAGCGCACCGACCGTTTGCGGATCCAAACGAAGGAGATCATGCAACCGCTGCAGCGGTGGTGGCAGTCTCTCGATCCCGCCCATCGACTCGAGGAGTACTACCGCGAGGAGTATCGCAAGCGAAACGCAAAAATCATTGAGGAGCTGGATCAGGCGGGTGTCATGAGAGAGGCCTTCGCGGTGCTGCGTGAGGCATCCCGCCGGGCCCAGAATCACCGCCATTTCGACTGCCAGCTCGTCGGCGGTCGCGTCTTGTACGAAGGAAGAATCGCCGAGATGAAGACCGGCGAGGGTAAGACGATCGTCTGCCACCTGGCTGCGTTCGTCAACGTGCTTTGCGGGCGCAAGGTCCACATCATCACGGTCAACGACTATCTGGTGAAGCGTGACTCGGAATTTGCGGCGCCGATCTTCGAGCTGGTCGACATTACCGTCGGGTGCATTCAGGCGATGGTGGACCCGGGCGGCAGGGAGGGGATTCGTCATCGCGCCTACGAGTGCGACATCAGCTACGGCACGAACAGCGAGTTCGGGTTCGACTACCTGCGTGACAACATGAAGACACGGTTGGAGGAGCAGGTTCAAGGGCGGCTCGATTACGTCATCGTCGACGAGGTCGACTCGATTCTGATCGACGAAGCCCGGACGCCGCTGATCATCTCCGGGCCCGCTTACGGCGATGTCACGCGCTACCCGCGAGCCTCCAGAGTGGCGGAGGAGCTCGTCCGACGCCAGGTGGTATGGGATCGCAAGGTGATGACGACCGTCGCGAAGTTCGACGGTGATACGCACAACATCCCTAAGCTGGAGGATGCGATGAACATCCTCGGCTACAAGGAGAAACAAGTACGCGGGCCGATGGATGACCGCAAGCCCGCGGCGGTCGAAGGGGATAACGAGAAAACCGCCGAATCGGAGGAGAAGCCCAAACTTGCCCTGGGGCCGGACTTCCTAACCGACGATCAGGTCGAGGCCATCCAGATTTACGAGAACGAGATTCTGAGACTCCCGGCATCTGAACAGTATCGTCGCTATTTCATCGTACAAACGGAACGGAAGCAGGCGGCACTCACGCATGATGGCGTGACCATCGCGCAGGAGCTTCTCGACATCGGCAGCCTGTACAGCGGTGCCAATATGGAGTGGCCTCACCTGATCGAAAACGCGCTGCGGGCTCAAAAGGTCTATCTCCGGGACACGGACTACGTGGTTCAGGACGGTCTGATAATTATCGTCGATCCGTTCACGGGGCGTCTGATGCACGGGCGTCAGTGGTCGGACGGTCTTCATCAGGCGGTCGAAGCCAAGGAACGCGTGACGGTCAAAGAGGAGACGCAAACCCTCGCGACGATCACGATCCAGAACTTCATTAAACTCTACCCGCTCCGTGCGGGCATGACGGGCACCGCGCTGACCGAAGCGACGGAGTTCGACAAGATTTACAAGCTAGATGTCGTTGAGATCCCGACGAACCGGCCGGTCAATCGGGTTGACCATAACGACAAGATGTATCGCGACGTCGAGCAGAAATACAGCCAGATCGTCGAAGAGATCCACGAGGTGCATCGCCGGGGCCGGCCGGCGGATCCCTTCCTTCTCGCCGATGTGCTCACGGCGATGAGACCGATTCTGGTTGAACGGGGCGAGGACCCCGGTAGGATCGATGAAGCCCTGCGGCGGTTCAACACCGCTGAGTTGAATGACAAAGCTGTGACAAGTCTGCTGCTCGAGACTTACGACGATGTCGTAGGTGATCTGGCGCGAGGCCGGCCGATCCTCGTCGGCACCACCAGCGTCGAAAACTCCGAGAAGCTCTCAAGGCTGCTGACCCAGCGGTACGGCATCGAGCATGAGGTGCTCAACGCTAAGAACCACGCCCGCGAGGCGGATATCGTAGCCAAGGCGGGATATTGCTCCATCCCCGCGAAGGGCGGCGACAAGACGCCGCGGGGGAACGTCACGATTGCAACGAACATGGCCGGTCGTGGGACGGACATCAAGCTCGGCCCCGATGTCGTCTACGCAACGTGCAAGGTTCCGGAAAAGCTGCCCCAAGGCGCTGTCCCGAGCGCTCTGTACCCCACCGGCGTGACCAAATGCTGCATCCACTGCGACGAATATGACCCCGAAACCAACTGCGCGCACTGCTTCAAGCCAAAGCTGGACCCGCGGTTTCCGGCACTGGGCCGCGGCGTCTGTTCGATCCTTGTACCGTGCGGTTTGCACATCATCGGGACGGAGCGTCACGAGGCGCGGCGGATCGACAACCAGCTCCGTGGTCGATCCGGCCGGCAGGGCGACCCCGGCTCATCGCGGTTTTCCCTTTCGCTTCAAGACGATCTATTGAAGCTGTTCATGCCGGACTGGATGCTCAAAATGATGGAGAAGCTCGGCTTCACCGACGGCACCAGTCTGGAGGACAAACGCCTGACCAAAGGCATCGAGCGGGCGCAACGGAAGGTGGAGGAGCGCAACTTCTCGACGCGTAAGCATCTGCTCGAATGGGACGAGCCGATGGATTTCCAACGCAGGGAGTTCTACTCGGCGCGCCAGCGCATCCTGGAGGAGCGCGACCTTCCCGGACTGATCTTTGCGACCACCAATAATGCCATTGAAACGACGCTCGATCAATACCTCAGCGGCAACTACCACCGCACGTGCATCGTCGAGTGGTGTCGGACCAATCTGGACTTGACGATTGACGAGGACAATATCAACGACGAGGACCTCGAAACGGCCCGTCAGAGCATTCGTCAAAAGGCGAAAGACGAGGCCAGAGATCAGATTCGTACCTCGCTCGGTGAATACATTGACCTGGAGGAGCCGCCCAAACAGTGGGATGTGGGCGGGTTGCTCCAGTGGGCGCAGCGCATGTTCAAGGTCTCCATGACGCAAAACCAGTTGCGCAAGATGGAGGTGAGCGAGATCGAAGACGTACTGTGTGAGGCGGCGGACACACTCTACGACAGTGCCAACTTGGACGGCATCGCGGTGTACCTCGATCGCCACTACCCCCACCGGGCGCTCGGTGAATGGGCCCGAGGCAAATTCAACATCAAGGTAGATATCGACGAACTAATCGAGACACCGAAGGACGAGATCGCCGAGCTCCTCCATGGTCGTGTGCGCGATGCGTACCGGGAACGAGAAACCTGCTACCCGGTCGAGTGGTGTCTGGAGCTTGCGTTTGGCCAGGAGGGAACCGACCACGCGGCCGCCGCCGAAATGGTCGTGCAGTGGGTGAACCGCAAGTACAACCTCGGGTGGTCCCTCGACAACGTGCAGGGACAATCGGTTGACACTCTTCGCGAGATGCTGACTTCGCTGAGCCGGGAGTTCTCCAATGGGCGGCTCGAGCAGGAGATCGACGAGAACATCGCCGGCAAGGACCGCGAGGCGGCCGTCAAATGGGCGAAGGAACGTTTCGGACCCGCATGGAACCCGCGCCGTTTCGAGCAAATGATCGGGGACGACGAGCGGGACGATGAACCCGATCTTTCCCCAATTGTCCGAGATGCGGTACTTGTTCAGGGACGGGAGATGCTGCGGTGGGAGCTGACCCGTCTCGAGCAGTTCGTCCTGCTGCGTCTTTACGATCAAGCATGGAAGGATCACCTTCTCGAGATGGATCATCTCAAAAGCGCGATCATGCAGCGACCACTGGGTGGTGATCAAACCCACCCACAAAGCCAGTTTGCGATCGAGGGTCGCGATCTGTTCGCCCAAATGTGGGCGAGGATCGCGGATCGTGTTACGGACATCGTCTTCAAGGTTAAGGTGATGACGCAGCCGGACGAAGAGGCGGGGCCGGCGGATCGGGCAAGGCGAACGGCGCGGATGTCGTTCCGCCATGCCGACTCCACCGGCACGGGTTTCGTGGGCGCGAGCGCCGATCAAGCAGCCGCCATGCGGGCGCAGAATGTCGATGGCAAGGTCGAGACAATCCGCCGCGATAAACCGAAGGTGGGCCGTAACGCTCCGTGTCCGTGCGGCAGCGGCAAGAAGTACAAGCAATGTCACGGTAGAAGATAATAGCGAATTGCGAATGGCGAATGATGAATGGCGAAGGGTGAAGTGAATCATGCGCTGTTGATTCTGAATTCGCCATTTTGAGTGTGTATGCCTTCCAGTACTTGGCAATTCTTCATTGACGTTGGCGGAACGTTCACGGACGTCGTCGCTCGGCGGCCTGACGGTAGCGTGGTTACGCTCAAGCTTCTCAGTTCAGGTGCCATCCGCGGTGTGGCCGAGCACGGATCGACCTCCACGTGCATTCAGGACAGTCGGCGAATCGGCGACCCGGACGATTTCTGGACCGGTTATCACGTAACACCTCTCGGTTCCATTGCGACAACACCTACCCTGAGCCGGGAGCTTCAGCTCGCGCGGTCGGCCGCGCGGGTTAAAACCCGCGGCTCGCGGCGCGTTACGGAATTCGATTCGCGGACCGGTCGACTCTTTTTGGAAACATCGCTGGGTTCGGTGACGGTGAGCACCGGTGCCTATGAGCTTCGCAACGGCGAAGAGGCACCGGTCATGGCGATTCGTTATCTGATGGGAATCGGCTTGAATGAACCGATCGGTCCCGTCGACGTCCGGTTGGGCACTACACGTGCGACTAACGCCCTGCTCGAACGAAAGGGTGCGAGGGTGGCCCTGGTCATCACCAAGGGCTTCGCCGATATCCTCAAGATCGGGAATCAGGACCGGCCCAAGCTGTTCGAGTTGAACATCCGCAAACGCGATGAGCTGACGACACGTGTCATTGAAATCGACGAGCGTCTCAGCGCTGCTGGAGAGGTCCTGCGTGCGCCCGACGAAGTCGCGATACGCACGCAGCTTGAGGAGATCAAGGCGTCGGGCATAGAAACGCTGGCGGTTTGTCTGCTGCATGCACACACGAATCCCGTTCATGAGCGGATTGTAGCCGGCGTCGCGGAGTCGGTCGGTTTTGCGCAGGTGTCGGTCTCGTCGCGGGTGGCGCGACTGGAAAAGCTGGTGCCACGTGGTGACACTACGGTGGTCGACGCCTATCTCGCCCCGGTGATTCGAGCCTATGTGGCCTCTTTGCGGCGGTCGATGCCCGAAGCAAGATTGAAGCTGATGACCAGCAGTGGCGGACTTGTTGACGCCGCCGGCGCTTGCGGGAAGGACACGGTTCTGAGCGGACCGGCCGGCGGGGTTGTCGGGTGCAGGCATGTCGCCCGCCGGGCGGGTTTCGTAAAAACGATCGGGTTCGACATGGGCGGCACAAGCACGGACGTGTCGCGCATCGACGAACCGCCGAATGAATTCGAATATCAGCATGAGACGGTCAAAGCCGGTGTGCGGATCATGGCGCCGATGCTGGCGGTCGAAACCGTGGCGGCCGGCGGCGGAAGCATCTGCGCGTTTGACGGCCAGAAGCTCACCGTCGGACCGCAAAGCGCCGGTGCCGATCCGGGACCCGCCTGCTACGGCCGGGGCGGACCGCTCACCGTAACCGACATGAACGTGGCATTGGGCCGCGTTGTGCCCGACTACTTCCCGTTTCGTCTCGATGGCGCGACCGTTGAGCGCAAGCTCAGCGCACTTTGCGAAGAGGTGAACGCCGTTACAGGATCAACGTTGGGACCGATCGAGCTGGCGGAAGGATTCATCAAGATCGCCAACGCGAACATGACGTCTGCCATCAAGCGCATCTCGATGGCGAAGGGTTATGACGTTCGCGAGTACGTGCTGACTACCTTTGGCGGTGCAGGTGCCCAACATGCTTGCGCCATGGCCCGGATGTTGGGGATGACGCGGGTGTTGTGCAGCCCGTTCGCCGGTGTGCTGAGCGCCGTCGGCATTGGCGTAGCTGATGTCAAGCGGATCGAACAGAGAAGCGTCAACCAGATGCTCGATACGCAAGCGGCAGCCGCTTTGCGACCGGCGTTTGAATCGATCACGGAGGAGCTGCGGCGCTCGCTGATCGACGAGGGGATCAATCCTTCAAGCCTCTCCCCGCCGGTGTGCACGATGGACCTGTGTTACACGGGCCAGTCTACGCTTATTACCGTACCAGCCGATGCGATCGATCAGGCGAGGGAGCGGTTCGAGACGCTTCACCGTCAGCTTTACGGCTACTGTCACGAAGGGCGGTTGGTCGAAATCCGCGTGGTGCGGGTTGAGCTGACAGCCCGGTCGGATCGTCTCGAAACTCGCCCGCAAGGCGAAAACACGCGGCAACCCGCCGTCCGCCGAACAACGGAAATGGTGGTCGAAGGCCGGCGCCGAACCGTCCCGTTGTATCTGCGCGGCGAGCTGAGCACCGGAGATCGCTTCGTCGGACCGGCCATCGTCATCGAGGAAACCAGTACAATCGTCGTGGAGCCCGGCTGGGATGCGGCGGTGACCGGGACTGGTGACATCGTTTTGGCAGACACCGAGGCTGCTCCCGCACATGAGACCGTCTCGATGACGGTGGACCCGATTCAACTCGAGCTGTTCAACAACCAGTTCGTCTCGGTGGCACGGCAGATGGGAACGACGCTACGGCGGACGGCGCTGTCGGTCAACGTCAAGGAACGTCTGGATTTCTCGTGCGCCGTTTTCAGGCCGGAGGGCGACCTTGTCGTAAACGCACCGCACATCCCCGTGCATCTGGGCGGCATGAGTGACTGTATAAAGGCACTGCGGGAGGACGTGGACGAATTTGCTTCCGGCGACGTGTACATCACCAACGATCCCTACCGTAGCGGATCACACTTAAACGATGTCACGGTGATAACACCCGTGCACGACGAGGAAGGTCGGAATCTACTGTTTTTTGTTGCCAGCCGGGCCCACCATGCCGAGATCGGCGGCACGAGACCGGGATCGATGCCGCCCGACTCGACCTCGCTTGCCGAGGAGGGCGTTGTCATCCGGGCGTTTCGATGGATTCAAGACGGGAGGCCACAGCACGAGCGGCTTTACGCATTGTTGACCGGGCGCGGCAAAGATGATCCCTGCCACTTATACCCGTCACGCACACCGGACGAAAACCTTGCCGACATCGCCGCCCAGGTGGCAGCCAATCAAACCGGCGTGCGCGAGCTAAAAGCCATGATCGCCCGATACGGTATCGACGTCGTGCACGGTTACATGCGACATATTCAAACGGCTGCGGAGCGCAAAATGCGGCAGGCGCTCACCGGGCTCCCGGACGGCGTGCACCGGTTTGAGGACTTTCTGGACGACGGATCGCCGATCCGCCTGGCGGTGATCATTAGGGAGGATCGGGCGACGCTTGATTTCTCGGGGACCGGCCCGGTTCTTAAGGGGAATCTCAATGCCAATCCGGCGATCGTCACCAGCGCCGTTCTCTACTGCCTGCGATGCCTGATCGATGAGGACATTCCACTCAACGCCGGCGTGCTCACGCCGATCAAGATCATATTGCCGGAATGTCTTCTCAACCCGCCGGGATCAGCCGATCCACGTAAGTGCCCGGCCATGGTCGGCGGCAACGTGGAGACGTCCCAACGAATCGTTGACTGCGTATTCGGTGCGCTTCAGACAGTCGCGGCGAGCCAGGGTACGATGAACAACCTTTTGATGGGCAACGACAGGTTCGGCTACTACGAGACGATCTGCGGCGGAGCGGGGGCGGGACCCGGCTTTGACGGCGCCGACGCCGTACATACGAACATGACCAACACGCGGTTGACCGATCCGGAAGTGCTCGAAGCACGTGTCCCCGTCCGGCTGATCCGCTTTGAGATCCGCCGCGGCTCGGGCGGTACGGGACGGTATCGCGGTGGATGCGGCGTAATCCGCGAGTTGGAGTTTCTCGAAACGCTGGACGTGTCGATCCTCAGCCAACGTCGTACGACTGCGCCGTATGGATTGGCCGGTGGTAAGAGCGGTAAGAGCGGACGAAACCTTCTGCGCCGCGCCAGTTCGAAGGATGTCGAAGTCTTACCGCCGATTGCCCACGTTATGGTCTGCCCGGGTGACCGGCTGACGATTGAAACACCCGGTGGTGGAGGATGGGGGAAGCACAGCGACATCGACTGAATCGTAGGAATGGAAACATTGAAACGTGGAAAAGCCAAAATGTAGAAACCGCAGAGATTGTAATGTTTAGATATTCTGACGTTTTGACGTTTTACCCATGAACCCTCGTATCACATCGATTGAGAATCTGATTGCAAGCGACCCTGGTGGGCGGAACATCTTCAGTCTGGTCGTGGCGGACCAGCTTCGGTTGGCGGCTCAATCACTGCGTCTAGCCAGACGCGTAGCGATCGTCAGTGGGTTCTACGTTCTTGAGGCCGGCGCAGGTGAAACCGACGGCCCGCCCGGAGCGAAGGTTATGGGTGAGACGCTGGGCAGGCTCGGCGTTGATGTGGATTACATCACAGACTCGCTCAACGCACCGCTGTTTCGCGCCCTGGGTCTTAACCCGATTGTCGACGTTGAAGATTACCTCGACCGTGCACAACCGACGCACCTCGTCTCGATCGAACGGCTCGGTCGTAGCGTCGACGGACGGTACCGGAACATGCGCGGCGTCGACGTTACCGATGTGACCGCGCCGTTGGACGAGTTGTTCATCGAGGGTAGCCGGCGGGGTTTGACCACCATAGGCGTTGGTGACGGAGGCAACGAGATTGGGATGGGAAAGGTGTTCGCCGATTTGCGGGCTGCGAGGTTCAGCTCGCCCCCGGCACCGGATCGGCTGGAACCTACGGCCGGCTGCGTCGTCTCGACGGATTTCTGCATCGCCGCGGGCGTCTCAAACTGGGGGGCGTACGGGCTCGCGGGAGCACTGTCCGTACTTACAGGCCGTGACCTGCTACCACCGGCCGAAACCGTCGCCGACGATCTGGAGCGAATCGTGTGCGACGGCGGCGCGGTTGACGGCGTTACTCACCGATGCGAGGCGACAACCGACGGCTTGGACTTGTCCGCCAGTCTGCGCATGCTCGAGAACATCCGCCGGCAGCTTGCGCCCTCGCCGTTGGAGCGCGGCGAATCGCTGCTTGTCGGCGTCCTCGGCTACGGTGAGGCGGGTCGTGCGGCGGTAACATTGCTGACAAGGCACGGGCACCATGTGCGCATATCCGATGAAGGGCCGGTGACACTTACGCCGGGGATGGTTGCAGCCGGTGTCGAGTCCGGGGGACACAGCATTGAGTTTCTCGAAGCCTGTGATCTGATCGTCGCCAGTCCCGGCGTGCCAGGAGACAGTGCCGTTATTGGCGCGTTGCATCGTCGCGGCATCCCCGTCATGAGCGAACTGGAACTCGCCTTTCAGCTCAGCGCCGTGGCGGGCGCAAAGACTCCACTGATCGGCGTGACCGGCACGATCGGGAAGCGTACGACGGTGGAGCTGCTGCAACGATTGTTCCGCTCGGCGGGTCAGCCGTTGACCATCGGAGGCAACCGCGGGCAGCCGCTCTCGGAATTGCTGTTGGACGAGCCGGTGCACCATCCCATCGCCTTGGCCGTGTCGAGTTTCCAGTTGGAGACGGTCGTGCACTTTCGGCCTGACGTCGCCATCCTGCTCAACATCAATGCGGCGCATCTGGACCGTCACCGGTCGATTGCCGAATACGTCCGGATCAAAAGCCGCATCTTCATGAACCACCGGCCGGATGACGCACTCATCCTCCCGTTTGACGACGAACACCTGCGGACATTGGCCCGGAAGCACCAGGGGCGGACCTTTTTTGTTTCATCGCGGCAGGCGGTCGACCGCGGGGCGTGGCTTGTCGGCGGGGTGTTGCGTATGAATGTGGACGGCATCGTGGAAACGGCTGGACCTGCTGATCCGCCTTTCGCCGAAAACCTTCTGGCAGTCGCCCTGACCGCAAGGCTATCCGGCCTTTCGGCGCAGCAGATCGCCCGTGCGCTTGACGGGCTACGCGCAAACGGAGAGGCATTGTGATCAGCCAAAACCGCGCACACATGACAGGACGGCAGATTCGCGAGTTATGTCGCGCGGGGACGTTAACCGGACCGACAAGCGGCATGGCGTTGGAATACACCCAGGTGAATCTCGTCATCCTGAGCACCGATGTCGCCGGTGACTTTGAAGAATACTGCCGGCGCAATCCCAAGCCTTGTCCGGTGTTGGAGGTCACGCGACCCGGTCAGTATGAACCGATCAAAACGGCACCGTGCGCGGATCTTCGCACCGATCTGCCACGTTACTGTGTGTATCGTGACGGTGTTTGCGCGGATACGCCGACGTCCATCGAGCCGTATTGGGGTGACGATTGTATCGCATTTTTGATCGGATGTTCGTTTACATTCGAGTCCGCGTTGCTGGATGCCGGCTTGCCCGTCCGACATATTGAACAACACCGCAACGTACCGATGTATCGAACGGACATCGCGTGCACACCCGTCGGAGCGTTCGCCGGGCCGTTGATCGTCTCCATGCGACCCATGACCGAGGAACAGGCGGGTGTTGCCTCACGCGTGACGGCGGCGTTCCCGCGCGTTCACGGTGGTCCGGTGCATATCGGCGACGCGAATGCAATCGGGATCAACAACCTGAACCACCCGGATTACGGTGACGCCGTAACGATCCACCCCGGCGAGATCCCGGTTTTCTGGGCCTGTGGGGTCACGCCGACCGAGGCGATCATGCGGGCCAAACCGGACCTCGCCGTCACCCACAAGCCGGGACACATGTTTGTCACTAACATTCTCAACCGTTCTCTACACGAAGACCCGCCCGAAGGTGTCGTGCGACGGAATGCCGCAGGAAAGCTCCAGAAAGGTCCGAAGCCAATCGAAAGATGACGGCGCAGAGGGTGATGACGAGGATGTCCGACAGCCGGTGGAGCTTGCTTCGCTCCATGCGGGGATCCTCGACTTGGTCAAACAGGCACAGCATGCCCTGCGGGGCTTTGACGTCCATGTCGCCGCTCCTTTCAACAACGGTTTCCGTTGCCCACGAGGCCTCTCCGAGGCATGCCGAATCCTATTATCGACCACCGACGCCCCAAAAACTCAAACCGCTCCGCCCGGCAACGGTAACCTACAACAGCTTGTCCCCCAGAACCCGATTAAGATGCGATTGCCCTGCGTCATGCATACCCTTGTGGGAAGCGACTTTCATTCGTCGCCGGAAATGGTACAATGCCGCGCTGAACGACCACAGAACTCTGGCAATGGTAGTCGGCCATCGGCATCGGTCAGACGTGGGTCGGGGGGATAGAAGTCGTGGGCCCGCTGGCGATGAACAACAGCGGTAGCCGGCTCCGTGGTAAAACCTGACAACAGAGCCGAAAACGAGCGGGGCGTAGCGCAGCTCGGTTAGCGCGCTTGACTGGGGGTCAAGAGGTCGCTGGTTCGAATCCAGTCGCCCCGAATCATACACACTTGCAAGTAAAATACTAACGAACGGTTACCCGGGCGTCATCCGACGCGAAAAACGTGGCACTACTCTTTTTCTGGCTACACTTTTGGAGGTAGTGTCATGTCTCGAAGTCGACCTGTATCGATCCCCCTGTCGTTCCACAAGCCCACCGGACAGTACTACGTGACGCGGAATCGGAAGCGTGTCTATCTCGGGGCCGACCAGGACGAGTCGCTCGACAAATACCACCGAATGGCCCTCGGGCTCCGCACGACGCCGCAACTCGTTATGCCGAGACTACTCCCGCGCGACAGCTCTCCGCCGCCGGTGGGCGGGGGCCAACACATAGTCTTGCACAGAAGGTAGGCACGATTTAGAGTACACCGTGAGCGGTGCGCTGCAGCGCCCGGAACGCACCGGGACACCCCGCGGCTACACTTTGATCTACGAGGAGAGTTGCATGTACTCCCATCCTACAGATGGCTTCTCGGAAACGCACACGGTGAGCCGCAGACAGTTCCTGCAACTGGGAGCCGTTGGAACGGGGGTGTTGCTGGGCACGCCGCACCTGTGGGCCCAGCAAGCCAGTCAGCCGTCGCCTCCGCCGAGACCGAAGACCAATATCGGCGACGCGATGAAAGCCGCCCGAACCAGATACTCGCTCCCAGGCCTGTTTCCAGGCAAAGTCGTGCACGTCGAGGACGCGGAGGTCATGGCCGATGGCCGCGCCGTCCAGAGCGTGGTGGAGCGTATGTTCTCGCGCGGACTGAATGAACTCACGGGCCTGGACCTGCCAAATAGCTTCAGGCTGCTGTTCACCAAGGACGACGTTGTCGGCATTAAGGTCAACCCGGTCGGGCCAGGGATCATCAGTACTCGGCTTGAGGTCGTCGATGCTGTCATTGCATGGCTGGCAAGCAACGGTTTGCCCAGGCAGAACATCGTCATCTGGGACCGCTTCGATCTGATGCTCAAGGAGGCTGGCTTCACGCCGGAGCGCTTCCCGGACGTCAAGATCGAGGGGCTGCAGACCATGTGCGAGGACCTGCCGGAGAGCGAAAACGCGGACCACAGTCGTTGGCGAGACAAGCACGGCAATCACGTCAGCGCCCCCAACTTTGACCGAGAGGCGTACTACTGGGCGGACGTGGAGGGCCCCAAGGACCTCCCCTACCTAAACCAACACGTTTTCAACGGCAAGCACTCCTATTTCGGCAAGCTCCTGACCCAGAGACTGACCAAGATCATCAACCTGCTGGCCTTCAAGAACACCGGGAACGGCATCTCGATGGCAACCAAGAATCTGGGGTACGGAGCGATCTGCAACACGAATCGCCTGCACACTCCGCTGTTCTTCGACGTGTGCACCGAGGTGCTGGCGTTCCCAGCGATACGGGACAAACTGGTGCTCAATGTAACCGACGGACTGCGCGGGCAATACGAGGGTGGGCCCATGGGGGCCGCCCAGTTTACGTACGACTACAATTCCCTATTCTTCGCGACCGATCCGTTTGCCCTCGACTCGGTGTGTCACAAACTGATGGTGCAGAAGCGCAAGGACATCGGAATCAAGGTGAACGAGCACCCGCGGTACACCGACTATCTGCGTTACGCCGAACGGCTCGGATTGGGCGTTGTCGATCCGGCTAAAGTTCGGGTGCGGCATGTGTAACGGGATGTCGTGGACCGCTCGCGTGCAACAACTGTCGAGACACACGCTGATATTGCTGCCGGTCTTCGTGCAAATCGCCTGTCGATGCGGTGACGCACCGGCTACAGCCCCTCTGGGTGTCGATCCCATGCCCAGTGCGACGCCCCTCGCTCAAGCCCGTCTCGAAAGCCCCGGTCCAGAGTGGACGGAATCGAAACGGCCACGGCGATTCGTCGGCCCGGACCTGTTCAACCACATCGACGGAGCGGCAGAGCTGTTCCTGGAGATGGGCTTCCGAGAGGTGATCGTTCGGCGATACAGCAACGGGGAAGCCACGCTGGCCTATGACGTCTACGAGATGAAGGACCCAACGGCCGCGCGGGGCATCTACCTGCGTTTCCGCGGCCAGGGAACACCAGTCGCGGGCGTTGCCGGGCGGAACTTCGGCAACCGTTACCAGATCGCAGCCCAGAAAGACCGCTACTTCGTCCAGGTCACCAATGCTTCCGGCGAGGAACGATGTCTTCCGGCAATGGCGAGGTTGATCAACCAGGCGATTGGCGACATCCCGAATGATGGGCACGTGACTTTGTCAGACCTTCTGCCGGTTGAGGGTCTGGTGCCGGGCTCCGAGGTCATCGTCTGCGGCCCGTACTCGTTGGAGAGTGTCTTCACCCTTGGCGAAGGCGATATTCTCCACCTGCAAGGGCAGAGGTGCGGGATCGCGGGCGACTATCAGACCGAGCAGGACGGCAGCTTCACACGCCTGATAGTCGCGTACGGCCGCGCCGAGGTTGCACAGGCGGCGCTTCAACACCTGCTGCAAGGGCTCGACCCTCAGCTCCAGGTACTCCATCTGAATGAGCACACAGCGGTTTTCCGCGACCTGAAAGACCAATTCGGAAGCGTCGCCGCTGGGAATGACAAGCTCGACATCCGCCTACATCTAGTTCGTGACCCCGGCTTCGCGGACCCGCCAGGATGATCTCCCTTCGTCAACTAAAACAGCGCCGGAGGACCGATGTCCTTGTGCTCCCTCGGCGCCAGGCGGCGTGGAAAGAATCTGAGTTCGGTCCGGACGGTGGCGCTGCGTCCGTTGCGGTCTACTGTTTGTCCACGCCTTGTCCAGACAACTTCGACACGTTGACGATCGCCGATCTTGCATCAGTACCGGCCAGCGCGGAGGTTAACGATGAGCTGGTGCCCGGCTTGAGACAATTCTGGGGGTCAAGAGGTCGCTGGTTCGAATCCAGTCGCCCCGAGTGGGATTGAAGCCGCAAGTCCTTGTCTTTCAGACACTTGGACACCCGTCGAGTTATCGGTTGTGACATTACTCTGGCACCTGGACACGGTCCTGGACACGGTTGCTCAGGACGAATGCGGTTCCAGCCGAAAGGAGAGCGTATACCAGCGGTCACGATCGCCGGCAGAGGTCGGGATTGGTCCATCCGCTTCCGTTTGCCGCAGGACCGAGCGGATCGATATTCCTTGCCCCTCCAGTGCCGCATATGCTCCGGCCTCCCGGAGTCAGCTCCCGCATCAAGGGGAAACGACTCCAGGCCTGCCTGAAGGAGGATTACCTACTCCGCATCATCAGCCAGGGAATTTAGATGCAATTACCCTGGTGGGCTGGGTCGGCGTCAGGATTGTGGGTAGACGCCTC
>Ga0307432_1000035_pt1 | contig 118878 bp, 106 predicted proteins | sample SalMarWE160150MG_FD_202158 | JGI IMG/M metagenome (GOLD analysis project Ga0307432, IMG submission 202158) | Salt marsh sediment microbial communities from the Plum Island Ecosystem LTER, Massachusetts, United States - WE1603-150 | ecosystem: Environmental > Aquatic > Marine > Intertidal zone...
ACGTACAACTGACAAAACTGATCAGTTCAGGAATATCCAAATATTTCACAAAGCTATTTACATCGGACAGGATTGGGTATGCCAAACCAAATGAAAAAATCTTTGAGTATGCTATCCGATCGGAAAATGCGAAAAAATCAGAATGCCTGATGGTGGGTGATGATATTGCAAATGATATACAGGGAGCGAAAAATGTCAATATTGATCAGGTATTTTTCAATCCTGATAACATAAAATCTGCAATAGAATCTACGTATACAATTGCTGATCTTTCAGAATTAAGGAAATTTCTATAAAAGAATTAAAACGGAACTTCATCGGAGAAATCAGGATTATCTAAAAGATCGTTGTTATTCATTTCTTTCTCCTGATCACTTTTATTCATTTTAGATTCCAGGGTAACCGCTTTTGGTTGTATATCTTCGTCAACATCAATATCTATAGGGCCGAAATAATCATCATCCATTTCTATGAACTTGGCATAATCACTGACGAATTTGAGATTGACATCCCCTAAAGCTCCGTTTCGGTGCTTTGCAAGAATAATTTCAGCAAGTCCTTTCAGAGAATTTCCTTCGTCATCCTGAAAAATACCATATTTTTCTGGTCGGTGAATAAACAGCACCATATCGGCATCCTGCTCGATGGCTCCTGATTCTCTCAGGTCAGATAGCTGAGGACGTTTGCTTCCGGTTCGGATTTCTACAGAGCGATTCAATTGTGACAAGGCAATAACAGGAACATTTAATTCTTTGGCAACGCCTTTCAGTGCACGCGAAATATTGCTGACTTCCTGTTCCCTGTTCCCTTTGGAATCACCGCTTCCGCTCATAAGCTGAAGATAGTCTATAATTATGATGTTTATATCATGCTGTCTTTTCAGGCGTCTGCATTTGGCCCGTAATTCGAATATGGAGATGGCGGGAGTATCGTCAATGAATATTTTTGCATCTTCCAGTCTTTTTATTCTGAAATCAAGCCGCTCCCATTCATTGTCAGAAAGGTTCCCAACTTTTATTTTATCCGAAGTAATTTCAGCTTCGGAAACGATCATCCTGTTTACTAACTGAATGGATGACATTTCAAGACTGAATATTGCTACTGATTTTCCATGGTCTACAGCCATATTTCTCGTCATGGACAAAACAAGTGCAGTTTTTCCCATGGATGGTCTGGCAGCTACAATTACCAGGTCCGAATTCTGCCATCCGCTGGTTATTCTGTCGAGTTTTGTATATCCTGAAGGAATTCCACTAAGATTGTCCTCACGTTTTCCGGCTTCCTGAATAAGTGTTATTGCGTCCTTAACAAGCATATTCATTGGAGCAGCTTCTTTTTTAATGTGTCCCTGGGCAACATTGAACAGTTCACTTTCACTAAAGTCAAGAAGATCATCGACATCAATTCCATCGTCAAACGCTCTGTTCTGAATTTCAGAGGAGACCCTAATAAGTTCTCTTTGTATGTATTTCTGCTGAATAATTCTGGCATGAAATTCAATATGGGCAGCAGAAGCAACCCTGTTTGTTAACTGGGTAATGTATGCAATTCCGCCAATATCATCAAGCATACCTTCCTTTCTCAGTTCTTCCGGAACAGTTAAAATATCAATCGCTTTTTCAGAAGCAAACAGGTTGACTATAGCCTGGAAAATCTTCTGATGTTCTTCTTTGTAAAAACTTTCAGGTTTCAGAATGTCTATTACTTCAATAATAGCGTCTTTTTCCAGCATAACAGCTCCTAATACAGCTTCTTCAAGATCCGGAGCTTGCGGAGGCAATTTCCCATGTTCGAGATTAACAGGGAAAAAGGTGTCAGGTTTAGACTTTTTCTGGTCCATAATTGAAGTTACCAGTTGCTGGGATTAAAATTTGTTTCAATTGTTTTGACAGCATAAAAATACAATGAGGGAAATGAGGAAAAAGCAAAATCAGAAGATTCTTATAAACATGTTTTCCCAACGAAAATTCACAGTTTGTTAATAAGTTCAGAACCTCTTTTAAATCAATATTATACCAGTTTGTACATTTGTGGAATTAGTAAATTCTTATGATTTTATTTCCAAATGCCAAAATTAACCTGGGGCTTAGAGTTATTGAACGTCGCAATGATGGATTTCATAGCTTAGAAACTGTATTTCTTCCGGTTAATCTGGTTGATGTTTTAGAGTTTAATGAGTCAGACTCAAACAGGAATACGATAAAAATAACAGGCTTAATACCGGATGATGCACCGGAAAACAATTTGGTTCTGACAGTCTGGGAAAAGGTATATGAGAAATTTGAAATACCTCATGTCAATATACACCTGCATAAAAACATCCCTGTCGGTGGAGGACTGGGAGGTGGATCTTCCGATGCAGCATTCATGCTAATGGGACTGAACAGATTGTTTAACTGCAATTGCAGTAAGGAAGATCTAAAAGAGATGTCAGCTGCTATTGGAAGTGATTGTCCGTTTTTTATTGAAAATACCTCATCGGTAGGGACAGGTCGGGGAGAGGTATTGCAATCAATTGACCTTCCATTTAAGAATTACAGGATATTGCTTGTGTGTCCCGGCATACACATTAGCAGCAAAGAAGCATATTCAGGTGTAACACCCAAAACAGATGGTAAACCTTTGAGAGATGTCATAAAAATGCCGATAGATACATGGAAAAATAGTATTACAAACGATTTTGAAAGCTTTGTTTTTTTAAAATATCCTCTGATTCAAAAAATAAGGCAGGATATGTATGATATGGGAGCAGTATATGCTTCAATGACAGGCAGCGGATCATGCGTTTTCGGACTATTCAGGGAAATTAAAACAACAGAAACAGATGCATTATTTGGCAATTTTTTCAATACGGTTGTCGGGGTGCTTTAATGTTGACCTCAGCAACAGGTATATTTGACGATGCCTTTATTTGGGAGCTAATCTGTAGAGGTAATACGCCACAAAAATAAAAATGAAATTCGGCAGCCAAACGGCAATCAGCGGTGGCATAGCCCCGCTTATAGCATATTGCGCTGAAAACTGAAGAAAAAGTATATAGGCAAAGCTCACCATAAGACCTATCCCTATGTGCATTCCAATACCACCTTTAACTTTCCGGGACGAAACGGATACACCAATAAGGGTAAGAATATAGGTGGAAAAAGGAAATGAAAAACGTCTGAATTTTTCAACCAGAAGAGCATTCACTCTCCCTGAACCCTGCATTTTTTGTTTGGCAATAAACTCATTCAACTGTTTTAAGGTCATTGACTCAACAACATTATCGCGCATTCTGAATTCGTCGGGACTTAGATTTATTGCCGTATCCAATACTGTTCCGTGTGTAATCACCTGTTTTCCGTCAATATAATCACGTATATAATAATTTCTGATTTGCCATTTGTTTTTTGTACTGTCCCATCGAATTTCCTGCGATAGCAATTTGGAAACGAGTTCTCCTTCAACAAATTTCTCGATAGAAAACCTTCTTCCATAGTTGCTATGTGTATTGTAACTTTCAAGATAAATGAAAATCCCAGGTTCAATTTGTTTATGAACATCTCTGTCACTAAAACCTTTTGGTCCGCTGTAATAATAATTCTCTTCGAACATAAACCTCTTTTGATTTGCCTTTGGGATAATATTATTACCAAGAAAGAAATTAAAGGTCATGATGATTGTTGCTGAAATAAAATAAGGCCGTAATAACCTGGGAAAACTTACTCCGCTGCTCAGTATAGCAATTACTTCGGTATTGTATGCCATGCGCGATGTAAAAAAAATGACAGCGATGAATGTAAAGAGGGGAGCGAACAACACAGCGAAGTAAGGAATAAAGTTCAGGTAATAATCAAATACCACCTTTCTGAAAGGTGCATTGTTTTCCAAAAAATCATCAATCTTTTCAGAAAAATCAAAAACAACAGCTATCATAATAATCAAAGCGATTGCGCCAAAGTAAGTTCCCAGAAACTTTTTGATTATATAGATGTCAATTTTTTTTAGTCGGATGTTATTCATAACCGTTTTGAGAGAGATGAGACAATATTGTTTCTCCACTCGCTGAAGTTCTCATTTTCGATTTTTTCTTTTGCTGTTTTCATCAGCCGAATATAAAATGCAAGGTTGTGAATGCTTGCAATTTGTGCACCAAGCATTTCATTTGAAATTATCAGATGCCTAAGGTAGGCTTTTGAATAATATTTATCAACAAAAGATGTACCATCAGGATCAAGGGAAGATAAATCATTGCTCCACTTTTTATTTTTTATATTGATGATGCCCTGAAATGTAAACAGCATTCCGTTTCTGCCATTTCTTGTTGGCATAACACAATCAAACATATCAATTCCGCGGGCAACAGCTTCCAGTATATTTGCCGGAGTACCTACTCCCATCAGGTATCTTGGTTTGTTTTCCGGAAGTACAGAAGCAACTTCCTCGATCATCCGGTACATTTCATCAACAGGTTCTCCAACTGAAAGTCCTCCGATTGCATTTGCTTTCATATTATAAGAAGCGATGGTCTCAGCCGATTGAACACGCAGGTCTTTATAAACACTTCCCTGCACGATGGGAACGAATGTTTGATCAGAACCATACAAAGCTTTGGTTTGTTTGTACTGATCGATTCCTCGTTTTAGCCATCTGTGAGTAAGTTCAACCGATTTTTTTGCTTGTTTATATTCACAAGGATAGGGAGTACATTCATCAAGCGCCATGATAAAATCTGCCCCAATGCTTCTTTGTATATTGACTATGTTTTCGGGAGTGAACAGATGTTTTGATCCGTCTATATGTGAACTGAAATGAGCTCCCTCTTCTGTCAATTTGCAATTGTCGGCCAGTGAAAAGACCTGGTACCCGCCACTATCTGTAAGAACAGGTCGGTGCCAGTTTATAAAATTGTGAATTCCACCTGCTTTTTCAATTAACTCAATTCCGGGCCTAAGGTAAAGATGATAAGTGTTCCCTAAAAAAATCTGTGCATCGATATCGTGAATTAATTCTTTTTGGTGAACTCCTTTTACTGATCCGGCAGTTCCAACAGGCATAAATACAGGCGTATTTATAATACCGTGATCTGTTTCAATTGTACCTGTTCTGGCACTGGTCTTTTTGTCTTTATGATGAACCGTGAATTGCATTTATCTGATATTCGGACCAAAGATAGGTATTGTGAAAAAATATCAAGCGAAGGAATTTGCAAATGTTGAATGATGGGAATACCTTTGGTAACTTACTAAATTTAGATTTACAGAAGACCTTGTTTAACCCGTTTTACTATATAGAATTCACAAAATATGGGCTTCTTGGGTTATTTTTTTTGTCCGTATTGATTCAATTGGTATTTCATCTGACCTATATCATTCGAATTGGTTCTCATAAAAGAGTACTACAATCAAAAAAATTTCCTATAACAATTATTGTATGTGCAAAGAATGAAGCACAAAATTTGCGAGAGCACCTTCCTTCCATGTTAGAACAAAAACACCAGGATTTTGAAGTTGTTGTGGTCAATGATTGTTCCACAGATGATACCGAAGATGTTTTGGGGGAATACCTGAAGAAGTATAAAAACTTAAGAACAACGACCATCGCTCCTGACCGGAAGTTTACTCATGGGAAAAAACTCGCAATCACTGTAGGAATTAAAGCTGCGAGACATGAATGGCTGGTATTTACCGATGCCGATTGCTATGTTGAATCAGATCAATGGCTAAATCGCATGCAGGAAAATTTTCATGATAAAACAGACATTGTGCTCGGATATGGAGGCTATAAATCGCGTAAAGGATTTTTAAACAAATACATTCGGTATGATACGTTGTTTGTTGCGATTCAGTACCTTTCAATGGCTATAGCAGGAAAACCCTATATGGGGGTTGGAAGGAATCTTGCCTACAGAAAATCACTTTTTTTTAAAAACAAAGGTTTTGCAACCCATTACAATATACTCTCAGGCGATGATGACTTATTTGTAAATGAGACAGCAACAAGAAGCAATACAGCTGTTGAACTTCATCCGGAAAGTTTCACACGGTCTGAGCCAAGCAGAAAATGGAAAGAATGGTTCTCTCAAAAAAAACGCCATTTTACCACGGCTAAACGCTATAAAGCAAAACAAATTTTTGTTTTGGGGATAGAACCGTTTGCACGATTATTATTTTACATGACTTTTTTCTATCTTTTAAGTCTGAATATTTATTTTATACCAACAATAGTAGTCGGAAGTATAAGAATTTTCACTTTGTTTACACTTTACAAAGTTGCGGCAATTCGTTTTAAAGAGAAAGGACTATTCGTTTGGATTATTATTTTTGACCTGATTTCATTATTTATTAATTTTAATATATATCTGTCTACTGCATTTAGAAGCAAAAAGTCAAGATGGAAATAAATACCAATTTATCAGAAAAGGCACAGAGAGATTTTGTCTTAGTACAGAAAGCAACGCAAGGAGATCAGAAAGCATATGCTGAGTTGCTGGGAAGATATCGGGATGCAATCTATTATATGTTACTGAAAATGGTGAACAATGCAAGTGATGCAGAAGACCTTACCATTGAGGCCTTTGGGAAAGCCTTTAAAAACATTCAACAATACACACCAAACTATGCATTCAGCACATGGTTATTTAAAATTGCAACAAACAATTGTATCGATTTTATAAGAAAGAAAAAAACAACTACCGTATCTCTCGACCAAAATGATGAAGATACCGAAAAAGCTCCTCAGGATTTGCAGGCTCCGATTTTGGATCCTGAAGAATCTATGATCAAGAGTCAGAAGCAGGTTATGATGAGAGAGATCGTTTCCAAACTTAAACCCAGATACAGAAAACTGATTGAGCTCAGATACTTTAAAGAGTTTTCTTATGAAGAAATAGCAGAAGAGCTCGAATTGCCCATTGGAACTGTAAAAGCTCAGTTGTTCAGAGCCCGTGAACTTCTGTTCAATATTTTAAAAAATACCAGCAAGAGCATGTGATGCAAATCATTGAAAAGTACTTCCCGTCTCTTTCTGTCGGACAGCGTGAGCGTTTTGAAAAACTTGGGCCATTGTATAGAAAATGGAATGAAAAAATCAATGTAATTTCACGAAAAGATATTCATCAGCTGTATTTGCGGCATGTACTTCATTCTTTATCCATTGCAAAATACATTTCATTTTCCTCAAACATGGAAGTACTTGATATTGGCACCGGTGGAGGATTCCCGGGAATTCCGCTTGCCATACTTTTTCCTGAAGTTCATTTCACTCTTGTAGATTCCATACAAAAAAAGGTCAGGGTAGTACAGGCTGTTATCGATGCTCTTGAATTGAATAATGCGAAAACATCAAACATACGGGCTGAGAAAATAAAAGGAAAATATGATGTTTTTGTATGCAGGGCAGTTGCGCCTTTGAGTACTTTAATTCACTGGACAAGGAAAAACATCGTTTTTGCATCGGATAATGATAGTATCAGAGGTCTGATCGCTCTTAAAGGAGGTGATTTGTCTAAAGAGATTGATACCGGGTATAATACAAAGATTGTTGAGATCAGGGACTTGTTTGAAGAACCATTCTTTCTGGAGAAGAAGATTGTTCATGTTACTTACGGTTAAGAAAAAGAGTCTGTCTGTTCGAAAATAGCCGGATGAGTACAATAACACATAAGCTTCAATGTTATATTTTTGAACTTAAAAGCATTTTTATGATGAAAAGAACTTTAAGCATTATCCTGTTTGTAACGATCTCCCTTGCGTTATTTTCACAAACGACCAAATTCGGCGTATTCATCGATCCTCAATTCACCTGGTTAAGTCCTGAATCCCGAAGTGTGGATGGTGAGGGAATGAAATTTGGGATCCGGGGAGGACTTTTGTTGGATAAATATTTTCAGAAGAATTATGCAATTCATACGGGACTATCACTTGGTACGCAAGGCGGAAGCCTGAAATATCCTGATGAAACGATCATAAAGGTGTACAATGAAGAAGATACACTTCCTGCCGGAACCACCGTTGAATACAAATTAAATTATATTACCATTCCGTTGGGATTGAAACTGAAAACCAATCAGATTGGTTATTTTTCGTATTTTGCCCGCGTAGGATTTACAAATCAGTTCAATATTAAAGCCAAGGCCACAACCAGTGACGGAAGTCTCTACAAGGATGATATAAAGAAGGAAATATTCTTTTATAATCTTGCCTATCATTTCGGCATTGGTATTGAATATGCAATAAGTGAAGACACATCCATTTTGTTTGGAGTAAATTATCATAACGGATTTATTGATATTACCAGGAATAAAGATGTGAAAGTTCATTCACGGGTATTGTCCCTGAGAGTGGGAGTGATTTTTTAACAGTCGAACATGATTATAGCACTGGCTCAATTGAATTTTACTATTGGAGCATTTCATGAAAATGCTGCCGCTATAATCAGTGCATTGAATGAAGCAAAACGCAACGAAGCTGATCTTGTTGTATTCAGTGAATTGTCGGTATGCGGATACCCGCCGTTAGATTTGCTTGAGCATAAAAAATTCATTGATAAATGCCTGGAAACCGTTAAATTTATTGCCGGGAAATCTCATGGTATAGCCGTAATCATCGGATCTCCTACGGTAAACAAGAAGGATGAGGGGAAAAACCTGCATAATTCCGCCTTTTTTATTAACAACGGGAAAATCGAAACCATCGTTCATAAAACCTTGCTGCCGACCTATGATATTTTTGATGAGTATCGTTATTTTCAACCATCAGAGGAGTTTGATATCATAAGGTTCAAGGGAAAGAAGATCGCTCTCACCATTTGCGAAGATCTGTGGTTTAAACAACCTTTGCTTACAAATTTTGGTAAGAACAAAATGTATACTGTCAACCCGGTTGAGAAACTACACTCAATGGGTTGTGATTTTATAATCAATATTGCGGCTTCTCCTTTTGCTTATAACCATGATGAAATTAAAACTGATATCTTAACCTATAATGCAAGACACTATTCAGTACCTGTTTTTTATGTGAACCAGGTTGGTGCGCATACCGAGCTTATTTTTGACGGAGCTTCACGGGTAGTGAATTCAGAAGGTAAAATTTTTGCCGGGTTCCCAAAATTCAGGGAAGAAATCGCATATTTTGATGTCGATGAGGTGATGAATTCAAAATCCGGTCAGACCAATACTCTAAACAACAATCGCATCAGTCTGATCCATGATGGCCTTGTCATGGGAATTCATGATTATTTCAGGAAAATGAATTTCTCAAAAGCAGTATTGGGTTTGTCCGGGGGCATCGATTCTGCTGTAACACTTGTTCTGGCAAAGTATGCCCTGGGAACTGAAAATGTTCGTGTGATGCTGATGCCTTCACAATATTCGTCTGATCATTCAATTGCAGATGCAAGAGTCCTGGCAAACAACCTGGATATTCAATTCGACATTTTGCCGATTGAGGAGGTTTTCAATACATTCCTCAAAGCATTGAATCCATATTTTCAAGGATTGCCGGAAAATATTACAGAAGAAAATATACAGTCAAGGATTCGGGGTACTCTTTTAATGGCCTTCTCAAACAAGTTTGGCAGCCTGTTATTGAATACGTCCAATAAAAGTGAAGTTGCTGTTGGCTATGGAACTCTTTATGGAGATATGAGCGGTGGACTATCTGTCCTTGGCGATATCTATAAAACGGATGTGTATCTTCTTGCCAGTTACATGAACAGGGACAGACAAATTATTCCTGAGAATATCATAATCAAACCTCCCTCGGCAGAATTACGTCCTGACCAAAAAGACAGTGATGCATTGCCGGACTATGGGATCCTTGATAAAATACTGTTCAATTATATAGAACTCAGAAAATCTGAAGAGGAGATAATATCGGAAGGATTCGATGAAACAATTGTGAAAAGGACTGTTTCCCTGGTAAATCTGAATGAATATAAGCGATATCAGACCCCACCGATATTAAGAGTCAGCAGCAAAGCTTTTGGCTTTGGAAGAAGGATGCCCCTGGTGGCAAAATATGAATAAGTGCTTTTTGCCCGTCCGGTGTATTTTGACTTCTTTTTTTTTATTTTTTCATGTTGTGTTCTTTAAAATAGCCGTCTGCGACAACTGTAAGATGAATGGTTTCTTTATTCACGATCATTGCAGGCAAAAGGATTGAAGGCACCTGTTTTTTCCCATTGTTTACCGACAAATACGTTTTTGGTATTCTTTCTTCATATATCATTTGCATAGCTATTTCTGCAGTTTTTGAAGCAATAGCCTCAATGGGTTTGTAAACTGTCATAGCTTGCGTACCTGCAATAACTCTTCTGCATGCGTCTGCTTCAGCATCCTGGCCGCTGATATGTGGCAGCGGATTGATATTGGCCTGGTGAAGTGCTTTCAATGCCCCTTCTGCCAGCTGATCGTTTGCTGCAATAACAGCATCGATCTTCACATGTTTCGACAGGCATTCTTTCATTAAGCGGTAACCTTCTTCCGGAGCCCAGTAATCGGCAAATTGATCGTACAGAATACGAATATCTCCTCTTTCGATCAGGGGCTGAATAATGTTGAACTGTCCCAGCCGGAGTAAGAATGAGTTGTTGTCAGTCACTGCTCCTCCCAGGATCGCATAATTTCCTTTTGGACAAACAGTGGTCAGATATTTGGCCTGAAGTTCTCCAACCTGAATGTTATCGAAAGAAATGTAAAAATCGAGATTACAATTCTTTATGATCCGATCATAAGAAATGACAGGAACTTTTTTCTGATGTGCAAGTTTTACAATATCGGCAGCTGCATACATATCAGATGGAATTACAACAAGCACATCAACGCCCTCTTCCAGAATTTCACCTGCCATAAGGAATTGAGCAACAGCATCACCTTCAGATGCCTGGACGATAACTTCACCACCGTTTTCCTGAACATTTTTAATGAATAATTCTTTATCTATCAGCCATCTTCCCTGGTCGGATACATCCATTAAGAAGCCGATCTTTGCTTTTTTAGAACAGTTACTTAAAAGCAATATTACCGAAAGTACTAATATTGCAAAATGTATATATTTTCGTTTCATTTTGGTGAGTTTTAGGATGGGAGGTCATTGAAATAATAAGTTACGAAATTGCTGAAACATAGTCAATTTTTACTTTGTGTTATCGCCGGTCAATATTTTATAACATCAAGGCTGTCAGATATTTAATTTTGAAAATAAAACATGGTGATATTGCTCACCATAAGCATGAAAGGAGCTTTAACTCATGGGGAACTGGAAAATCTGGATAGATACAGGAAGAACTTTTGCCGATTGCATGTCTGTTGATCCCAAAGGTGAAATCGACCGGGTTAAAGTATTGAGCACAGGTCGTTTGCAAGGTAAGATGATCGAGTGTATTGCACCCGGGAAATACAAAATAGAACAAGACTGGAGAATCAGAGAAGATCTTTTCACGAATTACAGCTTTCAGCTTATCCGGAAACCCGCTGAAACCTTGAACGTTCTTTGTTTTGACCCACAGAATTCAATCCTGGAGCTTTCAGGCAATATAACAGATGATCATACAGGCAATGAATTTGAGATCTATGCGGAGGAAGAAGCCGTCGTTCTGGCAACAAGAATGGTGACTAAAACCAGGCTTGCTGATGAGTTGCCGAAGATCGATACGCATCTTTATTCTCGTAAAGGAACAGGTATAGTATCAGAGGATAAAGGAATACGTCCGCTCCTGGTCACTACCCGCGGATTCCGGGATACTGATCTGAACCACACACAACAGGACGATTCGCAATGTAATCTTAATATAAAACAAACTTATTCGCACTTTGACCGGGTGACAGAGGTAGATGAACGAATTGACATACAGGGAAAGGTTTTGGTTGAATTGAACGAAAGTAAGATCAATACGTTACTGAGGGAAGTATTCGGATTCAATCCCGGGCTTGTGTTTGTTGTCCTGATGAACAGTGATAAAAATCAATTGCACGAGAAGATCCTGTTCAATGTATTGAAAACAGCAGGAATACACTATGTATATGCTTCGTATATGCGTAAGTAACGGAGGCAATTATACAAGGGCTGAAGCCCCCAGATAGGCTTAGTCTCCAGACTACGTCATAGGTAAAAGGTAGTCTTTGAGTACCCCAAGCTAAGCGTAGATTGCATTTACGCTTCGATCAAAGTATTAGTCTGGCTGCCTTGCTTTCTGCCGGTTATGATGGATAAAAAATTCTTCCTGAACGCATTTCTATTACCGTCATTCCTGCGTAAGCAGGAATCCGTCTATCCTGCAATGAATTGTTATGTTGTTCTTGTCCTGAGCAGAACATTAGTTTACATCACATGTCAGGTCAATCCATTGTCGGGTTAAAGGATGGTAAGTTTTTCAGGCACAAGCGGGACGCTTGCGCCATGTGGGTTGATTTTGCTAACAAACAAGCCGACATGAAGGTTTAGATTTTAACTCCGGCACATTATTTCTTGAAAGAGGATTTAATTATCAGGCATTGAAACATCCCGGTCACTAAAGGGACAAGCCTATACATATACAGATTCTTCGCCAAAGGCTTATAAAAGAGCTGCAAATCTCAAACATGCTGATGTTTTTTAGTTTCAATAGCCAATCATAATAAAAATAATAATTGCTAATTTTGACTTGCAAACAATAAAAGTCAAATTTTATGTCAGAAACAGATGTAAAAAGCTTAATTGTTGAATCAGCAACAAAGTTCTTTTCCAAATATGGTTTTCACAAAACCACTATGGATGAGATTGCAAAACATATTCATAAGGCAAAGGGTGTTCTTTATTATTATTTCAGAAGCAAAGAAGAACTTTTTAATGAAGTTTTGAAACAAGAACTGAGTAGTGTAAAAGCGGAACTGAACAAAATTTTAAACAGCAACAAAGATTATTTAACAATAATTAAAAATTATTTTCTTACACGATTGAAATTACTTAGCACTGCTGTTAATTATCACGAAACACTGAAAGCCGATTTTTTTGAAAAATATAATTTTGTTAAAGATGTCAGGGACGATTTTACTGAGTTTGAATACACCCAGCTTTACCGGATCTTTAAAAACGGAAATAGTGAAGGACTTCTTGATATTGAAAATGTAAAATCCACTGTAAATATGGTTATGATGCTGTTAAACAGCATAGAACTTCCATTGTATTTACAAAATAAATATGATGAATATGAAAGGACCATTAACGAACTGGTAACAATGATAATTAATAGTTTCAGATCCTATAAAAAATAATCCAACTTTTTTTTTAAATTTGGTTTGACTAAAAAACAAAATAAGTCAAATAATATTTTAACATTTGTGTTGACTCCAAAACCAAATTGATTACTAATTTTTTACAAAGCATGGAAAGATTAATAAAGAGAATTATAAAATTAAGATGGGTAATCATTGTGAGTGTAATAGGACTCACCCTTTTTTTCGGTTATCAGATCAGGTATATAAAAATTAATTCTGATATACTGAGTACCTTGCCTGATGATGATCCGACAGCTTGTTTGTACCAGAACATAGGGGATCAATTTGGCGGAAATGACATAGGGATGATCGTGTTGGAAACCGACGATGTTTTTAAAACAGAAATTTTGCAACACATAAGGCAAATTACTGACAGCCTGAAAATCAATAGTGGTGTTTCAACAGTAACCAGCCTGACCAATATACTCGATATTAAAAGTTCCGATTGGGGAATTGAGATCGGGAAACTGGTAGATGAATACGATCTGCCCGATAGTCAATACGAACTGGATAGCCTTAAAAACTATGTTTTTTCCAAAGACATGTATAAAGGGGCTATAGTATCAGAAGACGGAACAGCCACAGTGGTTTTGTTCACATTGCTTCCGGATGCGGATATGCAGGCAACAGCAAAGGAAATCAAGTACAAAGTTGAAACACTAAGTCTGCCCGAAACGCTTTATTTCGGCGGATTACCTTTTATGCTGAACGATATAACAAATTTAATCCTGTCAGACATGCTCTGGCTTATACCTGTTGTTTTTGTAATTATTGCCCTGATACTATTATTTAGCTTCCGGTCTGTTCGCGGGATGCTGTTACCTTTACTTACTGCAGGTATTACCGTTATCTGGACACTTGGTATAATGGCCTTTTCAGGTTATGAAATTACTATTATCACGAACATAATGCCGGTTATACTGCTCGCCATTGGCAGTGCTTATACAATTCATGTTTTAAACAGTATAAATTTAAGTACCCTGAAAGACAGAAAGCAGGCTTTAATCAAGGCAATGGTCTATACAATGATTCCTGTAATCCTGGCATCCCTGACAACAGCCATTGGTTTTGTATCATTTGTATTTGGGGCATACCTCACAATGATCAAGGACTTCGGCATTTGTACTTCTGTCGGGATCCTGATCGCTTTATGTTTATCCATATTTTTTGTCCCTGCACTCATTTCAGCATTATCCATGTATGGAAATAAAGCGGAAACTGAAAAAACAGAGAAGAAAACTATTTCACCTCATGGTATACTTCAATCCATAGTAAATTTTCTTTTTATACATCCTAAATCCATTTTGACGGTTTGGAGTATTCTTCTTTTAGTAAGTATAGGCGGAATATTTTTAATAAAAACAAGTGTGAACATCGCTGATTACTTTAAAAAAGATAATCCCACAAGGGTATCAGAAGATGTTATGCAGAAAAAGTTCGGAGGTTCATTGCCTGTTTTTGTTGAATTTGAAGGCGATGTTCAGGAACCGGAGGTTTTGAAAATGATGATCAGAACCGAAAATTTCATGAAAGAGAACCCGAATATTTTCTCAGCCCAGTCGGTTGCCGATCTTGTTGAGCAAATGAATGATGCTATGGGAGAAGGCGAAAAAATTCCTGATGAAAGAGCCAAAATCGAACAATTATGGTTTCTTCTTGACGGACAGGACATTATGCCACAACTTGTTTCGGACGAACTGGATAAAGGGATCATTCAATCAAAATTTGCTTCAATTGAGACCAAAGAAATAGAAGCCTTCACCAATAAAATGAATAAGTTCATTGAGGAAAACTCAAACGAAGATTGTGAAATAAAGTTCACAGGTATACCCCCTTTGTATGTTAAGCTGAATGACAGCCTTATTAAAAGCCAATACAGCAGCCTGATAATTGCAATTATCATGGTGCTGTTTATTGTTGGGATCATAATGCGTTCCTTTTCAAATGGAGTATATGCGACTATTCCGATCATTGCTACTATTCTAATATTACTGGGTTTTATGGGCTTTACAGGTATTACGCTCGATATAGCAACTGTTCTTGTAGGAAGCATTGCCCTGGGTATAGGTATCGATTATTCCATACACGTAATTACCGGTTTTAATACTCAATTGAAAGAAAACGGAGATGCGGAAAGAGCAATTGAAGTAACAATAATGACAAAAGGTAAGGCTGTTATTATTAATGTAGTTTCCGTTGCTGCAGGATTTTTGGTACTGTTGTTTGCACAAATACTGCCAATACAAAATTTTGGTTTGCTGATCGCTATAAGTATGATCGGCTCGGGCTTAGGCGCACTGACTTTATTGCCTGTGATATTAATATTGACCAACAGAAATCGCAAAAAGCAAAAGAATTCATTAACAAATAAAATACATTAACATGGAATCAACAATTCAATCGGCGGCTTTAACCGCACTAATTATAGCAGGGAGCCTATTCTCTGTTCAGGCACAGGATGCAAATACTGTTTTAAAAAATATGGATGATGTATTGTATGCTCCCAAAGATATGACAGCGATCAACACGATCGTTTTAATTGATAAGAACGGGAAGCAGGAAACCCGTGAAGCAACTATAAAGCAAAAAGGCAATGATAAACGCATTATGCGTTTTACCTCGCCGGCATCGCAAGCCGGTATAGCCGTTTTATCCCTGCCAAACGATGTAATGTACCTGTATTTACCGGCATTTGGCAAAGAACGGCGAATTTCCGCCAGTGTTAAAAACCAGAATTTTGCCGGCACCGATTTTTCTTATGATGACATGGAATCAATACCCTATTCTGACAAATACACACCAAAACTGATCAAAACGGAGGGAAATGTGTTCGTAGTGGAATTAACACCAAAAGGACGGTCCGATTATTCCAAGATCATCGTAAATATAAATAAAACAAATTATTATCCTGAGCTGATGGATTACTACGACAGGGGAAACACAAAAATTAAAGTGGCAAAATACACATTCGAAAAAGTTGGTAAATACTGGAATGCCACAGAAATTGAAATGACCGATCTGAAGAAAAATCATAGTTCCAAAATGAAAATGTCGGATGTTAAATACGACACCGGCTTAACTGACGATGAATTTACTGTCAGAAAACTTAAACAGTAACAAATGATCAAACATGCTATCGAATCATAGAAATAACGTAGTTATTATTCTGCTCCTGTTGTTTTGCTTCTTTTTTTCCGTAAAAGCTCAGAACGTTGAAATAACAATGAAAGTATTATCATAATTTACAAAAACCTGTCTGCCGAACAGGCAGGCATCAGATCATATAAAAGAATAAATTATTAACTGATGGAACGAGTATGCTTTTTTTTGATAATGATTTTATTTTTAGCCACTTCAGGTGGAATCAAAGGACAAGATCCTGATGAAAACAAATTAAAACTATCAGGAGAATTACTTACTGATGAACGTTTTTTGCTTAAAGATAAAAACGATTGGGCGTGGAATGAAAACCGTCTTACTTTAAAGCTGGATAAAAAGATAACAGGCAATTCAAAATTTCACAGTGAGGTATGGCTGAGGAATATTGGATTGCCCAACATTACGACATCGACAGATCTATATAATAAAGGAATCCTTGATCCATACAATCTCGAAATCAGAGAAGCATATATTCAATTGTATGGATTTCTTACGAGGAATCTGGACGTAACAATCGGGCGTCAGCGAATTGCTTGGGGTACAGCCGATAAACTAAACCCAACAGACAATCTCAATTCTTATGATATGGAAGACATTTTGGATTTCGGTCGTCATCGTGGTTCCGATGCTATTAATATGACTTATTATATTTATAATAATTTTTCACTACAAGGCGTTTTTATTCCATTCTTCCAGCCTGCCAATATGCCTGTAGGCATTTTTTCAAATGCATTGGATCCGGGAATGGAATTACCACAAGGTATGGTTTTAAAAGGTTTTTCTGACACACTCCTTTTACCACGCTATAACCTAGGCCAAAGTGCTGTTTCCGGTCTGAAATTCAAAGGCTTCGCCAAAGGTTTTGATTTCTCGGTAAGCTATGTCTGGGGCATAGATGGAGTGCCATTCAATACAAGAAATACATTAATCCCTGTTGATACACTTGGCGGGATCAATATTCACTCTCAACTTTCATTTGCACGAACGCATATTATTGGAGTCGATCTGGCAACAAGTCTGGGAGGTATCGGCTTTTGGGCAGAGGCTGCGGTATTTGTTCCTGAAAAAGATATAGTGATGACCAATGATTTATCAGCTTTTTATCCTATGTTGCCTATGCCTGTAACCCAGGATTCCATAATCCTGGACAAGGCAAAACCATATCTTAAATTTGTGGTGGGAGGCGACTATTTTTTTACAGATGGCTCTTATTTTAATCTTCAGTACATGCACGGTTTTATTCACGAAAGGGGGAATAAAAACCTGAATGACTATTTCTTTTTGCAATATGAAAAGAAATTTTTCAATGAAAAGCTTAAAGTTGCTCCAATCGGTGGAGGTTTCATTGTTGCCGACTGGGATAACATAAAAGACAATTATGCCCTTGTTTACATGCCTGAAATAGCATACCAGGCAACGGAAAATGCAGAAATAACATTATCCGTTGTAATGTTTGACGGCAAAGGGGACAACGTATTTGCAAATCTGAACGATTACAACATGTTCATGTTTAAATTGAAATATAGCTTTTAGTATATATAACTATTCGTACAATGTCCGGCACATGTTGCAAACCATACCAGCCAGAACAGATCAGGGTCTGTAACAGGAGCTTGCCAATTTTACGCATAACCAGCGAAAATAAAAACAAAAAATAATATCCCCTTCACTTCTGTAAAAATTTATACGCCGACACACATTCCAACCCAGACAAAAACTCGCTTACAGTTGACAGAGAAATTTTTAAAAATAGTATCTTTATGAAATGAAAGATAATACTGCCAGTGCATAACACCGCATATAAATAATGGCGGGATTTTCAGGAATTCGGTAGTCTGTAACCCGCTCCGGCTTTCTTGTACCTTGACAGTGAAACAGCACGCAACCCACCACTATTCATGTGCGGGGACCGTTGGCATTTATATTGACTACGAAATAAACATTTAGATTTTATTGACTGATATTCCAAAAATATTAATATGGATACTAAGACAGTTATGATAAAAATTTAAAAACCATGAAAAGAAAGGTATTTATAACTCTAATTACTTCTATTGTTGTGTTGACAGTATTAGTGATTCTATTCATCTATTTTACAATAAAAAATTCAAAAGACTGTGACCAATTAGTAATTGACACATATGAGTTTTATTCAGGTATAGATATACCTAAACAGGCAAATGCTCAATGCTATTATGATCCAAATGAGCAAATAAGAGTAGGAGTTTATTCAATTAAAAATAGTAATGATTTTATAAGCAGTAATGAACTTAAAAAAATCGATAATCAAGAAACTAAGATTTTATGGTCTATTGATTTATTGTTAGAAAATAATGCGGCAGTACCTAATTCAACTACTGACTTATATCGTGTGATAGGTAAAAATAAAAAGAATAAATGGCAGTGCCTTGTTGATAAAAACACTGGAAAGATGTGGTTTGAAATTAAATGGAAATAATAATCCTGCACTGGCTACAACATTCAGTATAGCCAATGGCGGGGAATTCGGACGTTTGACAGCTTACGATCTTCTCAAGCGTTCATGTCGGAGGACATGACCGCAACCGAAAACCGCTACTGGCCATATGCGAAAACGTTGGCTGGTATTTCAATAAAATATAAAAACACATAAAAATGAAGAAGAAATTATGTTACCACGCTGTTGCTGGTATTCCGTTTTTATTACAATTTTTCACATAACAATTCGATATCGAGGTATCCTTTTTATAAAAATAATTGCTTACCCCGCTTTTATTTTAATAATCCATAACAAATTTTAATCTGCTTTTTAGTTCTCGTTTGAAAGGATAAATGTGAATTATTTCCTAAAACCTCCCACTTACCTGTATACTATAGTTCCGCTGCGGTTGAATATCGCCGGGCCTGCCTATGTATTCGGTATTGGTAATATTTTTAATACCGAACGATAGGGAAAAATGTTCACTCAAATGAAAGGTCAGAAAACCATCGAGAAGCATGTACCCCTTGTTATCTTGCTGCCAATACTCATAAAATCCGGGAAGTAGGTTCTCCCGTGTCAACGGATTCAGGAACACATCGTCGATATTCAGGATCTTTGATCGAAAATACATGTTTAGCCCCAGATCAAATTTTCGGTAGCTGGTTGTTGTAGTAATGCTAAGCGAGTGGTTGCGCCGGTATTTCAGGAATTCACCCGTGTTCTGATTTGAGTTGATATCGTATTCTACCGGATAAATATAGGTATATCCTGCATGAATGCCGGTATGAAATGCATTGAAGCTCCTGTTCAGCGCGGTTTCAATTTCGAAACCATATACGCGTGCGTGTTCTGTATTCACAGCCTGGAAACCATAGACTCCTTGATGCGTTATTGGATCAGGGTAAATTCCAAAGATGTATTCAATCAACTTGTCACTCCGCGTATAAAACACAGAAAGGTCGAGCTGCCCGATACTATTTTTCGCATAAATACCCTGTTTCACCCCAATTTCTGCACTCCAGCCCGATTCAGGTTCAATACCCGGATTTGGAAAAATGCGTATTGATCCGATGGTAGTGGCAGCAAACTTTTCTGCAATGGAGGGATAGCGGTACCCCTGTCCGAACGATGCTCTGAGGAATGTGAATTTACCGGCCTGGTAATTCAGCCCGGTTCGGAAAATGGGAATGAGTTTATCGCTTATATCATCCAGCCGGTTGTGTTCAACGCGCAATCCTGCCTGTAGCTTTAACCGGTTAAGTGGCCGGTAATCGAGTTGTGTATAGCCGGCCAGGTTCAATCCGCTATGGTTCTCATAGAAAGGTGAAATAATCCGGCTATACGTGCCTGCTGCTCCTGCAATCATGTCGAGCTTCTGCAGGATGGCATACGATAGCTGGTACTCGGTATAGTAAGATGTGGCGTCGCTGTTGTTCTGGCTACTCTCCGGGAGCCGGTTCCGTGTTTTCTGATAGCGCATGCTGAGATCGTGTTTAAAACGCCCGTCTTTATCGAAACTTACAAAAGGATCTATGGTGAGCATCAGGGCATGCAGGGCATTGGCCGTAGCTTCGTTTTGTCTTAAAGCTCCTGTGTCGGCATCTTCCCAGAGCAAAAAATCGATCTTCTCCTGATAACCTGCACTCATACGAGCTCCATAAGTCAATCCTTCGATTTTAGCAGCATGCCTTTTGATTTTTATGTTTAGTGAGCTCAGCTTTTCATCGTTCAGCCGCCGGTATCCGTTATCGTACAGCAACTTCCCTCCAATACCAATACCTGTATTGCCATAACGCTGGGAAAAGGAAAATGAGGCATTGTGATACATCCTGGGAGTATCCCACCAAACCCAACTCTTGTTGCGGGCCTTGTCGTAAATGCCTGATGAAAGTGAAAACTGTACTGAAGGTTCTGGTGTTGCCTCCTGTGTGCGAAAATTTATTATGCCATTCAATGCCGAAGAACCGTATAAAACCGACGAGGCTCCCTTAATGATTTCGATCTGCGAAAGATTTTCGAGGGGAAGGAACGACCATTTGATATTGCCTGCATCGGCAGCCAGTGCAGGCAGACCGTCGATCATCACCAGCACCCGGCTACCCACTCCATAGGCATATCCACTGCCTCCCCTGATGGAGGCCTGGCTATCCATGACCTCGATACCCGGCGTCTGGTTGATGATTTCCTCCGCTGTGACAATATGATTTTCAATCAGCGTGGCCGGCCTGATAAGGATGGTAGACACATTGAGCTCCGATATTTTTTGTTCCGATTTAGACGGACTCACCACCAATTCATCAATTTCGCTGAATGCGGGTATAAGACCAATGTTAAGTTTCACCGTATCCATCCTGTTGACAATCAGGGTTTGTGAATGGGTTTGGTAACCCAGGTATTTAAAAACTAACGATATGGTTCCGGGAGCAATTTCAAATGAAAACCATCCTTCCGGAGAGGTGATAGTTCCATGTCCTTCGCTATAGACCACATGTACCCCCGATAGAGGCGAATGAGTGGTAATATCAAATACTTCGCCCTGCACCACTGCCTGCTGAGCAGATCCATGCAAAAAGACACAAATGCTTAAACTGACGACAGGCAGGATACGTTTCATGCCAAGCATCACTTGGATTTAAAAGTGATCCTGATATCGACAGGAAGCGGCTCTTCCTGTACCGGGAAGCTGGTGATAATTTTAAAATCGGACTCCGTTAACTCCTCTATATAACAGGTAACCGGTATAATCAACGAATCGGAAGCGATTGTAATATATTCGTCGTTGTTGGTTAATGTCCAGTTGCCTGTATACTGACCAAAGTAACCGGTTCCGTCTTCATTGAATTTCGCATCGCCGGTAAATTTCTCGAGTAGTTCTCCTGGACCGCTGGCATCTTCACCGTTGGCCAGCAGGCTGTCCGATGTCCATAAAGGTGCGGTCAACAGGTTGAATCGCTCTGAAGGAGTAGTGTTTTCTTTTTTACAAGCAACAAGAAAGCAGATACTGGTAATGAACAGCAGGGAAAGGGTATGTTTTTTCATGACTTCCGGTTTTTTTGAGCTGATGGTATATGCACTGTACAATTCAACTGCCAAAAGGTACGAATTTTTCACTAATTACCTGACATGCATTCCGGTATCCCGCAATAACAAACCCGGAAGGGGAAAAGCCGGCAAACAGAGTTCTGAGCAGAAATTCGGCCGCAGAATTTTTCATAAGGATAATTGAAAATAACGAACATATCCGGGAAACTGTAAGTCTTGCAAACAAACCTGTAACTTAAACAGGAAAGGCATAATTAATACATGTAAGGATTTCGGGCACCCTATCTGAAGTCATGAATATTGCATTTGGCAAATCCTGCGAAGTTTTTAGCTGGTTTCATTTATCAGGCTTTGTCAACGGTGGGTAGTGACATGCTTTAAAAGCACGATACGATATCATACAAAAGAACCGTTGTGAGCAGAAACAAAAAGTATCTTGTGCTGAAATATGTCTCGTCCTGAAATAGGTTGACACAAAATCCACCAAAAATGAGTGAACAATACAAACTCAGAAAGACAGATTACTAATTATTTTGTGTTTAAAAAAATAATCTTTTCAGATTACAGTTTTTACTACAAACAATTATATTAGCATCTTTTTCATAAAAGTTACATTTATCGATTAAAAGACAAAAACCATAAACCATAAATTACTAATAAACCGGCAAATAGTGGCTTGACATATAAATGCACTCATCCGTTTATTATCTCTGCCAAACTACTGGTTATAAAAATTTTAATGCATGAAAATCGTTATTGTTATTGATAGCTGGAATAAAGGAAACGGAGGAGTTGTTGTTACACATACTCTAGTGAACGAATTGAAATTGAGAGGACATAAGGTTTCTCTTGTCACAACCTCAGGAGAGGAAGCTTCTAAATATAGTGGAACCGTTAATGAAGTTTCGGGTTTCTATCTGCCGGGAATAAAAGAATCATTGAAAAGTATGGGTTTTCGTTTTGGCGTAGGAAAGAAAAAAGTATTTCGGAAGGCCTATAAAGATGCAGATCTCGTTCATGTGATTTTTCCGTTTTTTATGGCCAGAAATGCCGTAAGAGTTGCAAAAAAAATGAACATTCCTGTTATGGGAGCATGTCATATTCAATCTCAGAATTTGACAGGTGCTATGGGCAAAGACAGTAAAGTTATGGATTGGTTTTTTAATCATTGGTTCAACTATCAATTGTTCAACAGGGTAAATGCAATACACTGTCCTTCGGAACTTGCAGCTGATTTACTCGAATCTAAAGGAACCAGATCTCATTTCAGAGTTATTTCCAATGGTATTCCAAGAGAATTTTTCCCGATGGAAAATGCAAAAAGACCGGATTTTTTTGGAAATAAATTTGTGATCATAAACATTGGCCGCCACGCAATGGAAAAAAAGCAGGAGACAATCATTGATGCAGTGCTTAGATCCAAATATAAAAACAATATTAAGTTATTGATCTGCGGACGGGGAGAAACTTCAGCCAGGCTAAGAAAAAGAGGAAAAGAACTTCCGGTTGAACCATTGGTAAGATACATTTCTGAAGAAGAGAAACATCTTTTTTTAAACACGGCTGATCTATACGTTCATTCTTCCGGTGTTGAACTGGAGAGTCGTTCCTGTATGGAAGCTGTCGGCTGTGGATTACCTTGTCTGATAGAAGACTCTCCGGACAGCGCAGCTTCCAAATTTTCTCTGGATGAACGGTTTTCATTTGCATCGGGGGATATTGAAGAAATGACTGTAAAAATTGACTATTGGTATGAGAACAGGACTTCTCTGGTCAAAATGAAAGAACTGGTACTTCTGATGGCAGAAAAATACAGAATTGAAAAATCAATTGCTGCCATGGAGCAGCTTTTTCATGATGTTTTAAATGCCCATAACGGGAATAATAACTTACTGTCAAAAGGAGAAAAAATGAATTCTTATGCTTTGAAAAACTAACAAATCTTAAAACCAGTAAAAGGTGGAAGTAAAAATCAGACCTGAAATACCGGAAGAAAAAATTATAGGTGTAAATAATGTCAAAAAAATTGATTTCCAGAAACCCTACCGGTTTATTTACAACCAGTGGTGGTTTAATGCAATATCAATCCTTTGTTACCTTCTGGCTTTTTTTATTGCTCAGGTATGTTCTTTCTTTTTTTTGGGATTGAAAATTGTAGATCGCAAAAAAGTTCGCAAACTGATGCGCAAAAAAGGATGTATTGTGGTTAGCAATCATTGTCATTATTTTGATACTGTGTTTGCCAGTGCTATCATTTTCCCGAAACGTTTGCATGTTTCGGTGGTACAACGGAATTTTGAAGTTCCTATAGCCCGTACAATACTCAGGTTGCTTTATGCTTTCCCTATTCCTTCATCGCCATCGGGCTTAAAGATGATCACCAATCCGGTTGGGAAGGTGCTGAAAAAGAAACAACATGTTATGTTTCTGCCGGAAGGGAATTTGGTATTTTTGAGTCAGACAATATACCGGTTCAAACTGGGAGCATTTCAACAGGCATGTTTTCATCAGGCGCCCATAATACCAATAGTGTATGTTTTAAAAAGAAGAAAATTCTTTGGAAAAGAAATGCCGGAGCATTGGGTGAAAATGATATGTGTTTTTGGTGATCCCATAATTCCTCCTCTGCTAAATAATCATAATGAAATACCAAAAGAAGTATTGATAAAAATGTCGGAGCAGGTGGCCAACTGGATGGAAAGGACAATTGAAAGGTATCAGGAAAAATTCAACAGGGCGTAATCAAACAAATCAAATGAATTTCCCAAATCGTATTCTAAATCATCGAATACTCATTTTTATTGCAATTGTTATTCTGTTCTTTTTATCCATTCCAGGTCTTTTGCGAATGGATATCAAAATTGACATGGCAGATTATTTTCTTGAAGGAGATGATGCCCTGGAACAGCAGGAACGATTTGAACAGATCTTTGGAGTGAATGAATTTGTCGGAGTACTGTTTGAAAGCGATGATGTTTTTTCCGTTCAATCGCTTGAAAAGATTCATGAAATAGGCGAAAGAATCAAAGAAAATATTCCTTATTCTGAAAGCATACATTCTATTACCAATATCGATTCAAGAGAATTGGGCCGGAATGAATTTGCATTTGATAGTAGTGGTAAACTTATATCCAGTCAAACGGGAAAGGAAAATACCATAGATAGGTTCTTACATGATCCTTCTTTTATTGACAGATTTTTTTCTCAAAACAGAAAAGAAGCCATGATCATGGTTCCTTTAACGTTTAAGGACAATAAAAAACCAAACGAATTTGAATTGGGTAAAATGGCTTATCAAACGATCGCAGCTATTGATTGCGACAGCAATATGACAATCACTCCGGTCGGTGCATCTGTTTTTGCACACCGAAGGAAAGAGGAGATGTTAAACGATCTTTCAATGATATTATTATTTGGTGCTTTGATAGCACTTGTTCTTTGTATAATTATATTCAGAAGCAAACAAACAGTGATAGCTACCCTGTCTGTAACTTTGCTTGCTCCGGCAATTGTTTTTGGAGCCCTGGGATGGTTGCATATATCTGCTGAGAGCGCTTTTATCTCGGTTCCGATCCTGCTTACCATGGGCGTTTGCATTGGAAATGCTGTTCATATAGATCATTTTTTCCGACTGAATTTCGATAGAACAGGCAAAAGAAAGGAATCCATAGAGTATGCATTGAAGAAAACATGGAGACCTATCCTTTTCACGGTAATTACTACAATATCAGCCTTGCTGTCTTTCCTGTTTGTTAAAGTGCATCCCGTTAAATGGGTAGGAATTGTATCTGCCACAAGCATTTTTATTGTATATATTCTTTGTATGCTCTTTTTCCCTGTTATACTCTCTTTTGGGAAAGATAAAGAATTGGTTACAGGACAGTCAAAAGCAAACCTCTTCTTTGAACATTTCTTCGATCTGCTTTCAGGTTATACGCTTAAAAACAAAAGATGGCTGATTTACATTTTTATAGCGATTGCCATAGGGGCATTTTATGGCAATTTAAAGGTGAGAATTGATTTTAATTCGGAAAAGATGATGGGTACCAAACTTCAGCATATGAAGGATCAGATAAAAATTAAGCATTCGGGTATTTCTTCCAATGAGTTTATGGATCTGACAATAGTGGGGGAATCCGGCTGGTTTAAAGATTCTTTATATATATGCAGACTGGAAGCACTGCAAAAAGATATTGACTCTCTTCCTCTGGTAAAAAGAACCTCTTCGCTATTGCAAATAACAAGTAAAGTAAACAGACTTTATCATTTTGGGAATAATGCTCATTACATCACTCCCAAGAAACAAAGAATCTTAAATAAGCTGTTTTCTTTGGTTGAAGTTTTGAGACCGGATTTACTGAGAGACTGGACAAATGAAAATTATTCCACTGCCAGAATATTCATTGAGATGTCTGATTTTTCATCCATGACAATTCAGAATAATATTCATAAGATCGATACCCTGGTTTTAAAATATTTCCCCCGGGTAACTGATCATTTTTTAAGTGGATCCACCTATCAGATGGCTTTAATGAATCAATACATTACCAGGGGATTAATTCTATCGATAGGATTTGCACTGGCAATTATTTCTATTCTGATGATGATATGTTTTGGAAGTGTTAGGTTGGGATTGGTGGCTATGCTTCCAAATGTATTTCCTGTGATTATTTGTGGTGCAATTATAGGTTATGGCAGAATCCCCCTGGAATTCGTTACCATGACAGTTGCTCCCCTGATTCTTGGATTGGCCGTGGATGATACAATTCATTTTATTTCATCCCTGAAAACTAACATTACCAATTCTAAAGACTACAAAAAAGGTATTGATAATTCATACAAAGAGGTAGGCATTGCCATCACAAAAACAACCATAATCCTTTTGTGCACTTTTCTTGTATTTACAATTTCTGATATCAGAAGTACTGTCAATATGGGAATTCTCTCATGTGCAGGAATTTTTTCAGCTTATCTGGCAGATATATTCGTTGTACCCCTTCTGATAATATGGATGAAGCCATTTAAAACCTGAGGGGATCTTAAGATCTTTATTTATTCGTTAACATATACTCTCTTCACTCTTGAAGAAACACCGGTTAATACTTCATAAGGGATTGTGCCGATCTTTGCTGCTATTTTATCAATCGGGTTACCTTCTCCAAATACAATGACTTCATCGCCTTCCCGGGCATCAATTCCGGTTACATCGATCATGCACATATCCATGCAAATATCGCCTATAAACGGGACATGTTGGTTTTTCACCAATACTTGCCCGTTATTATTCCCCAGTTTACGGTTGAGTCCGTCGGCATAACCAACAGGAATAATCCCGATCACAGAATTGCTTTTCACTTTGCCTCGCCTGTTGTAGCCTATCGTGTCTTCGGGAGTAACCTGCTTGATCTGACTGATTCTGGTCCTTAAGGTACTGACCGTTTTTAATTTTTTATCGATACTCGATATGCCATGCAGACCGATCCCTAAACGCACCATGTCAAAATGAGCTTCCGGGAATCTTTCAATTCCGGCAGAATTCACTATGTGTCGTATGGGTTTGTATCCGAGACGTTCGGAGATAGTATCACAGATGCCGTTAAAAAGATGAATTTGTTGTTTTGTAAAATCATCTTCGTCGGGAGTATCAGATGCCGCAAGATGAGAAAAAATCGCCTTGACTTTAATATTCCTGTACATTTCCAGTCTTTGGATGAGTTCCGGAATTTCTTTGGGCATAAATCCCAAACGATGCATTCCTGTATCAAGTTTGATCTGCGCAGGATATTCAGGCAATTGGTTATTCGTTATTGTTTTGGCAATTGCATTCAATCCGCTGAAGTTAAATATCTCGGGTTCAAGGTTGTATTCAATGATCTTGTCATAGTTTTCAAGTGCGGGTGACATCACCATGATTGGCAGGGTAATACCGGCTGTCCTTAATTCAACACCTTCATCGGTAAAAGCGACTCCAAGGTAATCTACCTTTTCGTGCTGCAACAGATTGGCAATTTCGTAACTTCCACTTCCGTATGACAATGCCTTCACCATCACCATTATCCTGGTGCCGGATCTTAATTTATTTCTGAAATAATTCAGGTTGGCCACAAGGTTATTCAAATTGATCTCCAGGACCGTGGTGTGATTTTTTTCAGCTAACTCATTTACAATATTTTCAAAGCCAAACTCTCTTGCTCCTTTGATCAAAATAGCATAATCCTTAAAATCCATGAAGGGTAATTTTTTCATGAATTCAAAGGTATTCTCAAATTGCAGAGATCCTGCAGGCAGTTTTTCATACTTTGATATGCTGCTGCCAACAGCAACAAGCTTGTCGATATTGTAAGAGTTTATTAACCTGATTACCTCTGAATACAGCTCTTCATCAGCCTTCCCCGTTTGTTTAATATCAGATAGAATTACTGCATGTTTTTTATGCTGTTTTTGCATTGCCAGAAAATCAAGCGCAATACGCAGGGAGTTTAAATCTGAATTGTAACTGTCGTTAATGAGTGTATTGTTATGTATTCCTTTGATTTGTTCCAGGCGCATTGCAACCTGTGTAAGCTTGTTAAGAGCTTCCTGTACTGTTCGTATGTCAAAAACTCTGTGGAGAAGAAATGTAATAATATGAAGGCAGTTTTCAAGGGATGCATCATCGGTAAACGGGATGGTTAATCTGTGACGTGTTTTTTCAACAGAGATCAGTACAATGGACTGTTGTTGCTTCTTTTCGATTTTCAGAACCTGTAAATAGCAATCGGGATTTTTTTTTGACCAGGTAACAATCTGCTTTGTATTCAGTTTCTCATTATCGGCTATAGTTTTTCGAATCAGATCATGATCATAGCAATAAAAGATCATTTTTGAATGCTCAAATAACCTTAATTTTTCCCTGACTTTTTGCTCATGAGAATCAAAATTTTCCTGATGTGCAGGACCAATATTGGTAATGATTCCATAATCGGGATAAATTATTTTTTCCAATCTTTCCATTTCTCCCGGTTTGGAGATCCCGGCTTCAACAATTGACCATTTGGCCTGATTATTCAGCAACAATACAGACAAAGGAACGCCCACTTGTGAATTGTAACTTTTAGGACTTCTGCTTACCACATATTCCTGGGATAGACACTGAAACAACCATTCTTTGACAACGGTTTTCCCATTGCTTCCGGTTATACCAATAACAGGCATTTTCAATGTGTTGCGATAATGTGCCGCAAGCTTCTGAAGGGATCCTGTTGCATCAGATACGATAATGTAATTTGCCTTTTTCAGATCTGAACTGATAGCGGAAGGATCTTCAATAATAAAATTTTTCAATCCTGATTTGTATAATTCTTCCAAATAGGAATGGCCATCATGTCTTTCCCCTTTAATCGCAATAAAAATGCTTTTGTCCCTATGGATTATTTTCCGGCTGTCGATTTCAATGAACTCAACAATTTGCTTTTCTTCGCCATGCAGTTCTCCATGAGTAATTTGAGCAATTTGCGACAGATTGTATTCGGGCATAATAATGAATTGTTGGTTATTGTAATTACTCTGAATTGTTGTTTAAATCCGTTACACTGGTTACAGATACTTCTAAAATAGTGAATTGTCTCAAGAATATCATGAATTTGACATAAAGGTAATATTGTCTGATGGAAAACAGTTCCATCCTGAATAAAATAATTCAGGTCCATTGACCCGGGGTGGATTTGTATAAAGTGAGTATCTTTTTTTTTATCTCTCATGCAAATTTCTTAAACATTCATACGTTTGTACTATAAAACGCAGAAATGAAATTTAAAAATACAGCAGAAGCATTGTATGTTCATGCAAAAGAAATTGTCGAATTAATTGCCAGAATTGAAGCCTCTGAAGATATCCATGCAATTGAACTTGACTTATTGCTTGAAAAACTGCGAAATATTTACGATCTGGTTGGTGATATGAAAGCTGCTGTTTCTGTTCAAAAAAAAGCAGGTAAACCCGGACCATCAAAGAAAGTTGCTGAAGATGACCAGCTTTCCGAACACAAAATACTATCAGATTTCACAGAAGATAAAAAGAAGGAAGATACAATTGCTGTCAGTGGAGAAAAGAAACAGGAAAAGGAGAAAAAAACAGAACCGGTAAAATCTTCTTTTGTATCGGACAGGTTTAAAGCATCAGAACCTACTTTTAACGAAGAAATGGCAGGAAAGTCGAAGGTGGAAAATTTGTCATCCCATTTAAATATAACTCCTATAAACAGCATTGGAGGAGCTATAGGATTAAATGAAAAATTCGAACTTATTAATGAGTTGTTTGATGGCAACAAGGATAAGTTTGAAACTACAATAGAGGTGTTAAATCAGGCTGACAGTTTTGTGGAAGCTTACAATTATCTGAATGAGAATTTTGATTGGGATATGGACAGTATTTATGTACAGCGAATTCTTGAATTGATTCGTCGTAAATTAATTGTCAGGCGAAATGAAAAGTAAGCTTTATGTTGTTCCTACACCAATTGGCAACCTTGAAGATATCACGCTTAGAGCTATTCGTGTTTTGAAAGAAGTTGACCTGATTCTTGCCGAAGATACACGCAAGACGGGCATACTTCTTAAGCATTTTTCCATTGATACTAAAATGCAGGCATTTCATAAATTCAACGAACACCGAAAGCTTGCTTCTTTCATAAAATTGCTTGAGGAGCAAATGCAAATAGCAATAGTTTCTGATGCCGGAACACCATCTGTTTCCGACCCGGGATTTTTGCTCGTACGCGAATGTATCCTGCATGATATTGAGGTGGAATGTCTTCCGGGAGCCACTGCTTTTCTTCCTGCACTTGTTAATTCAGGGTTACCGTCAGACAGATTTGTTTTCGAGGGTTTTCTACCGCCTAAAAAAGGAAGAAACAAGCGACTTGATTTATTGAGGCAGGAAGAACGTACCATTGTATTGTACGAATCGCCGCACAGGTTATTAAAAACGCTGAATCAGCTTTCTGAAATTTTTTCCGGGGATCACAGGGTTTGCGTATCCAGGGAACTCTCAAAAATCCATGAAGAAAATGTTAGAGGTACGCTGAAAGAGGTCATTGATTATTTTCTGAAATTCAAGCCAAAAGGAGAAATAGTAATTGTAATTGATCCGGTTGATTAATTGGGTTATAAACTGCTGGTTCTGAATGTTAATCGCAAAAGATTGTCTATCTGCAAAAGTATTATGATCGCAAAAATTAAGAGAATAGCAGGAGAAACGATATTTTCTGAATTGTAAAGATTTTTGCCCAGGCTATTCAGGAATTCAAAATCAATATATCTGAGGAACGCTAGATAGCATGCAGGTACCAGGGAAGCAGAAATAATAAGAAACATCCAGGAAAGTTTCAGGCTTTTATTTCGCTTTTGTTTTAAGGCATGAATAAATACAACTTTTCCCATCACATTGTCTTCAAAATTTCTGCCTGGTGGTTCAAGCATACTTTTGCCTATCAGTTTTTTGAAGCTATTTTCTATTTTGTTAGTTTCCATAGGAATTCAAGCGAATCTAATGAATAAAACTAAAAGATTTATTTACGCGGGCAGCAAAATTCTTTCTTGCCCTGTAAAGAATTACCTTGATATTGTTTCTGGTAAGCTTGGTGATTTTACTGATTTCTTCAATTGTTAATTCTTCAAGATAAAACAACCGTAAAATCAGGCTTTCGTTATTGTTTAACTTATCCAGTATATTTCTGATCATCTCTTTTTGTTCTTCTTCGTGCATATTGGCTATAGCATCAGGTTCCATTCCGATTTGATGATCATTCACGGGGAGGTCTTCAAGATTTTCATATTTCAGCCTTTTTTTTCTTATCCTTCTGAGCGATTCATTTACGGCAATTTTATAAAGCCAGGTTGAAAATTTTGCCTTTCTTTTAAATCTTTCCAGGTTCTGATATGCTTTTAGAAACGTATCCTGGGCAACCTCTTCTGCTATGAGATCAGCTTTGGTTATATCCCTGGCAATAGTAAATACCATATTCTTGTATTTATTCACAAGATACCTGTATGAATTTACGTTACCCTTTAAAATCTGCTGGATGTAAATATCATCCATTTATTGTTGGCTTTGTAAGTTTTTTGTAATGTAATGATTAAATACCAAACTTATTCCACCAAACAATAAGATCATTGTAAAATAAGAGATCACTTCATCGACAATGGTGTATTGTTTCATGAGGTAGCCAAAAAACAGACCTAGAGCAATGCCAATAAAGAACACCCCTGCTTTTAATGCTTGAAAAGGTTTGGATTTCTTTTCCTTAAATTCAAATCCTTTTTCAATCATTGCCATTTTTTCCTGGTGCCTTGTTTTGAAATAAAAATAAAGAGATAAAACGACTGCTGCAAAAAATGCCACAGGAACTAATACATCCTCAAGAATTGCTGCTATTTCCATGATTTTGATTTTTGAATTTATACTATGTTTTATACTGTTTGATACACATTGTGAGAAAAAGGTTACAAGTTTTTTTGTCTTTACAAATATGCCGGAAATTGGAAAACAAAGATCTGTCCGTTATCGAACGTTTGAAGTTCAGAATCGGTCAGTTGGACGGTTTGAATTTTTGCCGGTTTCATTTTTAATTTATTGTATATAAATTATTTAGAAAATTTGGCATAATAGCTGTTACATCAGTCGTGAACCAAAGAACCAGAATCATGAAAACTTTTTTTAGAGTTTGGATCTTTTCCGGACTCGTTCTTGTTATTGTTGTATTTTTAATTTGCTCGAAGCTGAATGCTCAGATAGTAATTAGCATTGAGTCATCGTCTGACAGCACAATAGTGATGAAAATACAAAATACGGATATCCATGAGCAGCCACAGAAACTTTTGCTGATTATTGACAGTACATTGTTTACCTATCAATTGGCTGAAGGGAATGTTTATGCATCTTTGGATTTGAAAGAGCGCAATTATTTTAAATCTGAACCTGATCAAAACATTCTTCAGGAATACAAACCTGGCAAAGCAGATGACAATCTGATGAATTACCTTGTTGATAAAGCACTTCATGAAGAGACTGAAGAGGAAGATTTCATTGAAATTGAAGAATGGATGTATAATTCGGAGGGTTGGTTAAATGAATAGATCAATATGAATTATAGCCTGGTAAAGAAAATCTCTTTGTTTCGTTAAGCAGAATTACTTATATAAAATTTCTTTCAGGGCAGGGCCTTCGTGTGTTCGAAACATCGGATTCTACTCTTTTAAATTACAATTATATATGAGTTGTAGCCCTTATCAAAAATTTCTTTTTTGCAAAGACTATACTCCTGGTATTACGCCCTTGCCAGAGTTTTTAATACTTGTCGCATATAATAGTTATGCAAGTGAAATAGGTTGGCAGATGCGACAATTTTGTATGCGCCATAACAGACATCCAATTCTGATTCTTTTCAGATAATTAGAGTTCGTAAGGAGCCACTAAATAAGGTTTCGAACACTCGAAGGAAGGGCCCATACATTCCTGCGTTATCTATTTCCAATTCTCCGTTTGATTCATTCCTCTCCGCAGGTTATCTGCCCCAAAGAAAGCTTTCACAAGAATATTCACTAGTCAGGGTAAATTACCTCTTGGTTTTCAATTGGTTAATTTATATCTTTAAATAGGTTACATTATTGTCCAGCCAATGAAAAGACTGTGGAATAAGATATCCTATCTGGGTATTCATCAAAAAGATACAGGACTTGAACAAAGGACATTGATTCTGAGTAATCAACTCAATCTGATTATGTTGACTACTATGATCTGTTTGCTGATCTTGATATCAATCATGTGCTACCTGGAAAATGAAACATATGGAATTGGGTCATTAAGGGTGCTGCTCTTGCTGATAGTCAATTTAGTGAACCTCACATTATCTTATTTTAAATATCCTAAATTCGGAAGAATTTCCCTGATATTTTTACCGCCAATAATTTTTCTTATTTTCCCCACGTTGATCGGATTTGTTGAGGAGGAAAGTTTTACATACTATCCTTTTATTCTGATTGCTTTTTCAGTACTGCCACAATTGCTTCTTGTTCCGGATAGAGAAAAACTATTGTGCAGAATTTCGCTGGTCTACTATGGATTGCTTCTGTTATTTATTGAGAGAATTCTTCTTCTGTTTGCCTCTGAAGACTTTGAAATTGTCAATATTATTCGGGGATTTTTCATTTACTTTAAAGCCTCACAGATTTGCATCTTTGTTTTTCTTCAATTTGCCGTATTCTATTTAAGAAGATTGAATATACGATTTGAACAGGATCTGAATGAGAAGAACAGAACACTTGACAGGCAGAATGAAGAATTAAAAGCTACACTTAACCAATTGAAAATAACCCAGTTGCAATTAATTCAACTTGAAAAAATGTCTGCTATTGGTACCCTGACTTCAGGCGTGGCACATGAAATTAACAATCCGCTGAATTTTATTTCGGGAGGATTGGATTTAATAAATGAAAGCAATGTCAGGGAAGAGTTGAGTAAAAACAAAAAAACTGCAGATGATTTTAATTCGGCCATTCATATTATCAGGGAAGGTGTTGTTCGTGCGACAAAAATTGTTGATACCCTTATGAATTTTTCATACAAAAACTCTTCTGAACTTACATTGACAGATATACATCAGATTATTGAAAATACACTTATGTTTTGCAATGCCAATATACCTGCTAATATTTCAGTTAGAAAAGATTACAGGCTGAAGTATAAAGTACCTGTATATCAGGATAAAATACATCAGGTAATGTTGAATATAATTGAAAATGCGATTGCGGCGATTCAAAGTAAAAACAGATCAGATGGTGAAATCCTGAAATTTTCAACAGACTCCATCGATCATAACAACAAGAAAAAAGCCATGATCAGAATTGAGAATTCCGGTCCAAAAATACCGGATCATATTATTGATAAGATATTTGATCCTTTCTTTACCACAAAAGATCCGGGCGAAGGTACAGGACTGGGCTTATCAATCGCTTATTCTTTCATAAAGGAACACAATGGTACAATTGAGGTAGAAAATGTCAAAGAAGGAGTGAGGTTTACTGTTGTATTGCCTGTCTGATTCCTTCCATTGAAATGAATTCCGTATGATTTTATGAGTTTAGTTATCATCCTGTTTTTTCTCATCATTGTTCAGGGCTTTATTTAAAAGGCTGTTTGGTAAACTTTTTTTCACTTTAACACCTAAGGCTTTCAGTTTTTCAACTCTGCCTATAAGATTGCCACGGCCCTCACTGATTTTTTTCATTGTATCTTTATAGTGTTGAGAAGCATCGTCCATTTTTTTACCAAGCTTAAGCAGGTTTTCACTCAGGCGAACGAAATCATCGTATAATGAGCCACCCTGACGTGCTATTTCCAATACATTTCTATTTTGATATTCCTGTTTCCAGAGGCTTTCAATCATTTTTAAAACTGCAATTAAATTTGTAGGACTAATAAGCAGGATCCTCCTCTCGTAAGCATAAGTCCACAATTGAGGTTCGTTCTTTATGGCCAATAAATAGGCAGGCTCAACCGGCATAAAAAGGATAATAAAATCAAGTGTTTTTATTTCATCAATGTCCTGATAATTTTTTGAAGCCAGGTCGTTGATATGATTTTTTACTGAAATGAGATGAGCTTTCAAAGCATCTTCTTTTTCTTTCTCATCTGATGCTGACATGTATTTATCGTATGCTGTCAGTGTAACTTTTGAGTCAATAACAATGCTTCGTTCTCCGGGATAGTGAACGATAACATCAGATTGTGATCTTTTGTTTCCTGCGAGATTGAAAGAATCCTGAACAGTATATTCCTGCCCTTTTCTTAAACCTGATCTTTCCAGTATATTTTCAAGAATAACTTCACCCCAATTGCCCTGAGTTTTAGAGTCACCTTTCAAGGCTTTGGTAAGGGAACTGGCTTCTTTACTTATTTGCTGATTCAGTTCTGCCAGTCTCTTTACCTCCTCTTTCAATGAAAAGCGCTGCTGAGCTTCTTTATCATAAGTTTCTTCAACCTTTTTTTCAAATTCTCTTATTCTTTCATGAAGAGGTTTTAAGATCAGATCCAGGTTTGTTTTATTTTGTTCTGTAAATTTTTTCGATTTCTCTTCAAGGATCTCATTTGCGAGGTTTTTAAATTCTGCGTTAAATTTTTCTCTGATCTCAGACAGTTCCTGTTTTTGTTCCTGCAATCTCAAAACCAGATTCTTTATTTCAGTTTCTTTTGCACTGTTTTGTGAGTTTAGCTGAAGAAGGAAGTTTTCTTTTTCCGTTAATTTGGTTTTAAGTTCTTCCACTTGTTGTAAAAGGAGTTTATTTTTTTCTGAAAGCAATTGCTGGTCTGAAGAACTTCTGAATCGATAATAAATCCAGAAAACAAGTGAAGCAACAATCAATCCGGTTCCGAAAAATACAAATTCCATAGTATAATAAGTTCAGGAATTAAAAGTAGGATTATTTTTTCAAAGGATCATATTCATGAAAAATAAAAGACCCGCTAAGAGGCGGGTCTAAAACAATATTCTGCAATGAATTATTCCGGAGATATAGCTTCCACCGGACATACATCAGCACAAGCCCCACAGTCTGTACAAGCGTCCGGATCAATTTTATAAATATCACCCTCATGGATTGCTTCGGAAGGACATTCATCAATACATGTGCCACATGCAGTACAATCATCGCTAATTACGTAAGCCATAACATTTAATTTTAAATAAACTAATAGTGAGCAAAAGTATATTCAAATGTGAATATTTGAAAAAAAAATTATTAAGAAACAGCTATTTGAACGGATTATAAATTGGAATATTGTAAGTTATGGGAACTATGGGTCTTTGGAAAGATCGTTATTTTTCAAAGATCATTTTGATGCCTGCAAGCAACAAGAGCACACCAAAGATTCTTTTTAACTCTTTTTCGGGCAAATGCACAGCAAAGAGGCCACCCAGATAACTGCCAATAATAAATGTAACAATGAGTATTGCAGCAAATTTATAATTTACAAAGCCTTTTTTATGGTAACTGATCAGTGCAAGAATACTCACGGGAGGCAATAAGACAGCCAGGCTTGTTCCCTGGGCTTCATGCTGTGTCATTCCAAATAAGAATACCAGAACAGGAACAATCAGGATTCCTCCGCCAACTCCCATTCCGCCTGCAATTACTCCAGCCAGAATTCCGGTAAGACAAAGTAGAATGAAGTTTTGAATTTCCATGGTTTTGTATTAAAAATCAAGACTCAATGAAAGGTAAAACACATAAGGTAAAACCTGCATATTCTCTATGCCCCATGCCCAGTCTAAACGAATGAAATAACCAAACAACTGAGACCTGATTCCAAAACCATAACCGGCAACTATTGGTTCTCTCTGGGCATCAATTTCTATTTCGATAGGTGGTTGGTGAATAATATCGTTATCATAAGCATTCTCGCCTGACCATGGATGCTTTCCTGACCAGGCTGTTCCAATATCAAAGAATCCTATGACCTGAAAGTTTTGAAGGAAAGCGTTGCTTAAGGGATGATTGACCAGGTAGCGGATTACAGGCCATCGAATTTCAGAATTGATAAGTGCAAAGCTGTTTCCGTTCCTGATGTTTTGGGAGAATCCCCTCATGTTTGTTGCAACAGCCTGATATGCGTAATTCTGGTTTTCATCAATACGGATCTCACTCAATGGAATAAAGGTTGGCGTTTTGTAAGGAGTTACATTCGTCCAGTTATCAACGCCTCCAAGGTAATATATCAAACGTGCGCTGCCAAATGAAGTACTCGAGGCAAAACGGTTGGCCCATATTAAATTACGATGAATTACAATGTAATGTCTGATGTCGGTTCCAATAACAAAAAGATTGTCATATTTATCTTCCAATTGCTGGTAATATTCGCCAAATAGTTTAAATCTTGTGCCTGCGTACAAATTTAATCCGAGTGACCGTGTATTATCAAATATGTATTCACCTTTCAATCGTCCCCACAATTTGTATGAATTTTGTTTTTCCAAAGATTGCAAAGGATTGTTAAAATCAATAAGATAAACAACCTTGTCTGTTCGTAAACCGGCAGTAGCGACAAATGAAGTGACTTGCGAAAAGGGATAACGCGTGATCATCGACAATTCATTCGAAATGGTTTTAACGAGCATGTTATAATTATCTCCGGAATAATGTTTAAAAGATTGTCGATGGAATACATATTGTTTATCCAGTCTTTTTTTCAGGTTTTCGAAACTTAAAAGATATTCACTGCTCTGAAAATCAAGAGGAAGTCGTATGCCGCCTGTGATTTTATAGTCTTCAAAAAGATCATGTGTCCCGATTTTCAGAAGAAGGTTTATTCCCGGATTAAAATAAACAGCACCGCCGGTAAATGCCTGGTAGGATTCGCTTAAAAAACTAAAGTCAATCTGGCTTACTACATAATTCTGATAGAAAGCCTTTTGATAGATCCTTGCTTTCTTTTCTTCTTCTTCGATGGATTCGACAATTTTTATATTCAGGTTTTTATCTTTCAGTGTGCTATTAAAAATATTAATCCTCTCTATTTCAAATATATAATTGTTAATATCGATCTCTGATGAGGTAAATTCAATAGTGTCTTCTTCAAATAATAATATGTCATTTTTGATCGAATCAATAGGGAATTCAACAATTACTATATTTTGCAGACTGTCTTTTACGGTCAGTTTTTTTGTTCGGTCTTTCCTGTAACTTGTTGATTCAAGTTCTTTAAGCAATATTTCACCTGAATCAAAATTTCTGTTATACATATAATACCTTCCGTCCTTAAAAATAATTTCTGCGGCTGTTTCTGTTTTCCGGTTGTAGTCGTGTTCAATTATATTACGTGGGTAATCGGTAATCGGATGGGTCAAGGCAAAGTATTTGTAGTGAACTGTTGTATCAACATAACTTATTGTGCTATCAAATTTTGAAAAATATTTGTTTATGATACCGTTTTTATCACTTAATGATAAAAACTTATTTCGGCCAATTTCAAGAGGTTGGGTTTTATTGACATACAAATCATCAGCAAGACGCATTAGCTGATCATCTTTGGAAGTGTAATCGTAAATAAAGAGATCTTTTGTTAATGCCATTCGTGTATCATTTTCTGCTAAGCTTAAAGAGTCAGATATTCTGTCAGAACTAAAGATTATTTCTTTTGTATTGTTTATGAATCGGGGATGCAGATCAGTAGCAATATCATTGGTTACCTGGTAATTTGTTCCGGCAGCCATATTGTGGACATAAATATCAGTTTGTCCTTCCTTAATAGCAGACAAAACGATAAGACTGCCATCTTGTGAAAAGGAGAAATCCAGAACTTTTTCGAAATAAAGTAAGTTGCGTGATTGTAATTTTCGTTCTCCAAAAGTGAAATAATACAATTTCAGACCCCCTTTCTCTTCAACAATAAAAGTCAGAATTCTTCCTGATGGATGCCAGGCGAGAACAGGATAAGAGTAATCCGTTATTTGTTCAAGTTTATGTTCTCTTTTAAGTATCTTCTTTCGTTTTCCGGTTTCAAGATTGTGTATCCATATTTTGTATTGTCCCATCTGGTTCGTGACATAAGCAATGTATTTTCCGTTTGGATTGATCTTCATTTGTTGATAAACCCTTTTTTTGTGGGGTTTCTTTTTTAACAGTCCCTGCTGAGGTATACTTTCCAGGTCAGCATAATCTGAATACATCTCTTTGTAATAAATTTGCCAGTCGCGGGAAAGATCTTTCAGAGAAGCACCAATGACATACAGAAAACCAATATTGGCATTCTTGTTGATCTTTGTAAGATATAATATGCTGGGAATTACTGATTCGCCATATACTTCTGCTATGTAACGCCAAAACGAATGACCTGCATATTTTGCATCTTCACCAACCAACCTGCTGAACTTTTTGTATTTTTTGCTTAGAATGCCGTCTTTCACCCTGTTCTCTGTTTCAAAATCCCATTCTTTTGCGATGTATGCTATTAAACCATCAATATACCAGTCGGGGAGATTAATAAGAGTAGAACTGGCAATATTTGATCTGAAATTCAGTCCGTAAATCATTTCATTAACTAACACCTCGGCAATAGATGCAGAAATTTGCTGTTCCAGCTTTTTATAATCGCCTTCGAAATACAGAAAAACTTTATTTCGGTCCACCTTTGTTACACCGCCAATATTGTTGTCCACTTTTCCTGTAACAAGTCCAATATTGCTTTGTCTGAAATCTGAAAGTTTATTGTAAATAACAAAAATGATGCGTTTGTCCAGATTATAATCGAATAAATTCTCAATGCGCGTAAGCTCATTTTCTGCAAACTTCGCTGTATATTCAGCCAAAGGTTTACCATATTCACTATAATACGTATCAAATTTTTCAAATCTTAAATAGGTCCAGTAAAAATCGTTATACTGAACCCTGTTCTTTCCAAATGTCATCTGATGGCCATTATAAAACTGGGCATCCAGTTGAAAAAATGAGAACAATGAGATGCAAATGAAGACAATATGATAAACCGATCTGCGCGTCATTATGATCCACTATGCTAACAATAAAAAATATAAAAATAGTCAATTACAACAAAAAACTGATTAGAATACGTTAAGTGTATAAAAATTGTATTTTGTTACTTTTACTAACAAAAAGAGTATAATTCTTTATTAATTATTCAACAAATTCCCAATGAGATATTTATTCAATCATAAAAAAAATGAGATACGCTTATTTTCCGGTTTTAGTATTTTCATTTTTCATTATATCATATAAAGCAAAAGCGCAACTGGACTTTTGGCCAGGGCATATCATTCATAACAGTGATACTATCATTGGCTATATAGCGGCACAAACTGATGAATTAAACTGTCAGCAATGTTTATTCAAATACGAAAAGGATGGTGAAATAATAAAATATCTTCCCGGAGAAATTGATGTCTACCAGTTTGAGAATGGCAGATACTTTATTTCAAAATCAATAAAACCGGAATCGTCTGATACATTGGTTTTTATTGAATTTTTAGTAAATGGCATATCAAATCTCTATTATTACCGTGGCAATACCAAAGATTATTATTTTGTTGAAAAGGATTCTGCAGATATGACAGAGCTTACACAAAATGAAATTATTCTGACTGAAGGATTTGGACGACCACGTATTAAACCGGTAAATAGTTACAAAGGAGCATTAAGATATTATTATCGTGATTGCCCGGAAATATTTTCAGCCATTGATAATACTTATTTCGATCACAAATCTTTGATAAAGATCTCAGAAAAATATCATAATAAAGTATGTCCTGATGAAGATTGCATTATTTATTCTAAAAGTACAATAACAAATGTATATTTTGGACCTAGGCTTGGTTTTAATTACAATCTTCTGGGATTAAAAACTTCATCTGATTATACTCAAAACAAGTCTTTTGAGATTGGTTTTCAATTCAGGTTTATTCCGATGGTAGTATATTACAGGTGGAACTTGCTGGCTGGGATAGAATATTCATCTGTTTCATATACCGGCTATTTTACTAATACTCTTGAAAGAAATCGCTACACTACAAATTATGAGAGTGTCTGGGATATTTACCTGAAAAATCAAATATTGAAAATACCTGTAAAAGTTCAGTACACTTTCCCGACAAAAATAATTCAACCCAGTATTTTTGTCGGGTATGACAATATTTTTGTATTCAAATCTGAGCATTCTCTTAGCGATAATTATGGTGGTACTAATTTTTATGAGTTGGAAACAGATTATTCCAAATATCTTTCTGGTATTACCTGCGGTATTGGCATAAGTCATGTTTTTAATAATCAGATCAGAATTTATTTTGAATCAGAATACGAATTCAGAATACGAATTCGAGTTGGGAGTACTAAAGAACGTTTTGAAAATACCTATGAGCATTGTTTTGGCTTAATTGCCGGAATGGATTTTCCAATTAAGTAGAATAATCGATTTCTTCAGAATGCATTGCTTTTACTTCATGCTCTGCAAACTCCTTTTGTAATGCTTATTTTCTTTAGAGAATAATATTATAAAAAAATATAACTTTATAATAAGCACATCGGTATAAAGTACAAATGCCAATTCATGAAGTATATTTTATTCATGGCCATATTATTATCAACACTGAATCTGAACGGACAGGGAAAAGAAGGGGCCGTGCTTTTTTTAGAAAGCAATTCGTATGATTTTGGTAGGGTAAGAGAAGACAATGGAATGATATCCCATACATTTACATTTTCAAATACAGGCAATTTACCACTGGTATTAAACAATGTCAGAAGCACTTGCGGATGCACAACTCCAAAATGGTCCAGAGAACCAATACCTCCGGGAGAACATGGCTATCTTACTGTCGAATTTGATCCGAAAAACCGTTTTGGATCTTTTCATAAAACCATTCAATTGCAAAGCACGGCAATCAACAACAACATGTTTGTAACTCTTATGGGCAATGTATTACCCCCTCTTAAAGAAGAAAAATTGATGTACACTATTGGAAGACTGAGTGTAAAATCCAAACATATTAATTTCGGGTATATTTTTAAAGGGAAGACTGGTATTCAAACGCTTACCATTGCTAATCATACTGATAGCGCTATGTACATCGAATTCAAAGATGTGCCTTCACACATGATAGTTTATTTATACCCTTCCATTCTTAAACCCGGCGAATATGGACAGATAGAAATACACTACAATTCAAACTTAATTGATAACTGGGATGTTGTAATTGACAGGTTATCGTTATCGATTAACGGAGCGGAAGTCAAAAAAGATAAATTTGCCGTTACTGCCAACATTCGTGAAGATTTTAGTGGCCTGACCAATGAACAACTTAAAAATGCCCCAATAGCCTGTTTTGATAATAAAGGATATACTTTCGACACCATAATAATCGATAAACCGGTGAAGTGTTCTTTTAAATTGAAAAACAACGGGAAGTCAGATTTAATCATAAGGGCTTTAAAACCATCCTGTGGATGCACTATTACGAAGCAAAAAAGAAAAATTCTGCCTCCCGGGGCATCCACAAAAATCAAAGCTGTTTTTGATCCAAAAGGCAAGTCCGGCAGTTTTAAAAATGCCATAACCGTAATTACGAATGATCCGATATCATACAAACAATACCTTATTGCCGAGGGGTATATAAAACGCTGACACTATTCTTTTTTTGATAAGTCTGCCATGAATTTCATTGCCGGGCGTAATTTTGTTTTTACTTTTATTCAGGAAATTTTAATATGAACGGACACTGCCCGATCTGAAACCGAACCATAAAAGGGATGCAAAAATAGTAATGGCAAATGACTGCAGTAATCGCTCTTATATTGATTTCTTATGAACAGGAAAAAGCAAAATAAGTCTGCACTGTCTGTATCGAAAGGTGTGAATAAACCTCCTTCAGTTAATCCTCATCTGCAAAAAATCAGGCGCCGGGAAGTAACCGTTGATGAGTTTGTTGAAGGAATTGTTACAGGTGACAGAACTTTGTTAAGCAGGGCAATTACACTCATTGAGAGCAATCTTCCCGATCATTTTAAGAAGTCGCAGGAAATCATAAATAAATGTCTTCCTGGTGCTGGAAATTCAATCAGAATTGGCATTACCGGAGTTCCGGGAGTAGGGAAGAGTTCGTTTATTGAAGTTTTTGGTTTGTATCTGATCAAACTTGGACATAAAATTGCAGTGCTTGCTATTGATCCGAGCAGTGAGCGTTCAAAGGGCAGTATCCTTGGTGATAAAACAAGGATGGAATCATTGGCATCTCAAGCAAATGTTTTTATCCGGCCTTCACCTTCTGCAGGATCACTGGGAGGTGTAGCAAGAAAAACAAGGGAGACCATATTGCTTTGTGAAGCTGCAGGGTATGATGTTGTTCTAGTTGAAACAGTGGGAGTGGGGCAATCAGAAGTTGCTGTGAATTCAATGGTCGATTTTTTTCTTTTGCTCATGCTGGCCGGTGCAGGAGATGAATTGCAGGGGATGAAAAGAGGCATAATGGAAATGGCTGATATGATTGCCATTACTAAGGCAGACGGATCGAATACAAACAATGCCCTAAGTGCTGCTGATGAATATCGTTCGGCATTGCATTTGTTCCGGACTCCGGAATCTGGCTGGACACCTTCGGTTTTAACCTGTTCCTCAGTTGAAAATTTGGGAATAGCAGAGATATGGAATGGAATAGAAAATTATAAAAATTTTGCAGAAAGCAACAATTTCTTCGCAAATAAGCGACGGAAGCAGGCATTGTACTGGATGACAGAAACCATTAATGAGAGTCTGAGGACACATTTTTACGGGAATAGAACTGTTAAGGAGAAATTGGAAAAATTAAAAGAGAAAGTATTGAAAGATCGGGTCAGTTCTTTTTCTGCTGCTCAGGAAATTCTGAATGAATATTTTAACTTAAAAAAGGAATAATTTTTATTTCATTGGTAACATCGGTATTTTCTGATCATATCTTATTTCTATATGATAATTCCTTTTGTTAATTTCAGTTGCAGCAACTCATTGAAATGATTAGCCAGTAGTTAAAAGATGCCAGTGGTTTTGAACATTCCCGGAAATTCTTAGTTTATTTCATAATTCTTTCCGGTTTTCAGGCAGAGATCTTTTCCCGGCATTATTCATAAATTTTATGGATTTTTCGGATTAAATTTGATTTTCATTGAAACTGGTATACAAACTTTACTTTAAAAAGAAATTCTGATGAAATACGATGTAATAATAATTGGTAGTGGTCCGGGAGGCTATGTTGCAGCAATTCGTGCTTCGCAACTTGGTTTAAAAGTTGGTGTGGTTGAAAAAAGTGAGCTTGGCGGAGTATGTTTGAATTGGGGTTGCATTCCAACAAAATCTCTTCTTAAAAGTGCACAAGTATTTGAATATACCAAACACGCTGCTGATTATGGAGTAAAGGTTAGCGGTGATATCAAACCTGATTTTGCTAGGATGATAGAGAGGAGCAGATCGGTTGCAGAAACTATGAGCAAAGGGATCCGGTTTTTGTTTAAGAAAAATAAAATTGATCATATTCAAGGATTTGGCAGACTGGCGGATCGTGAAACGGTCGAAGTGAATACCAGTGACGGTAAAAAAGAAAAGCACAATGCTGACCATATTATTCTGGCTACTGGTGCCAGATCAAAAGAACTGCCAAATTTGAAACAGGATGGCAAAAAAATTATTGGATACAGAGAAGCTATGACTTTAAAAAAACAACCTGAATCTATGGTAGTTGTAGGTTCAGGAGCCATTGGAAGTGAATTCGCAAACTTTTACAATTCAATAGGAACCAAAATAACTCTTGTTGAGTTTTTACCAAACATTGTTCCATTGGAAGATGAAGAAGTATCCAAACAACTGGAAAGATCTTTTAAAAAAGCGGGAATGAAAGTGATGACAGGTTCTACGGTTGAAGCGATTGATACAAAAGGAAACAAATGCAAAGTGAAGATCAAAACTTCAAAAGGTACTGAGGAGGTGGAGACAGATATTGTTCTATCAGCAGTTGGTGTAATTCCAAATCTTGAAAACATTGGCTTAGAAGAGTTGAAAATTAAGATGGAGAACGGAAAAATTCAGGTGGATGAGTATTTCAGAACTTCTGTTGACGGAATATATGCTATTGGTGATATTATTAACGGTCCTGCATTGGCTCATGTTGCTTCAGCTGAAGGCATTGTATGTGTTGAGAAAATAGCCGGACAAAATCCTTTGCCTGTTGACTATAAAAACATTCCGGCTTGCACCTATACAAGCCCTGAAGTTGCCTCGGTAGGCTATACAGAGAAAGGAGCGACAAAAGCGGGGTATGCTATCAAAATCGGAAAATTTCCATATTCGGCATCCGGCAAAGCAAATGCATCAGGAGAACGGGATGGTTTTGTGAAATTAATATTTGATGAAAAATACGGTGAGTTACTGGGTGCTCATATGATAGGAGCAAATGTAACTGAAATGATCGCCGAAATGGTGGTTGCACATAATCTTGAAACTACAGGGCAGGAAATTATGAAATCGGTTCATCCTCATCCGACTATGTCAGAAGCAATAATGGAAGCTGCTGCAGCTGCCTATAATGAAGTAATACATCTTTGATGGAATAAGAATAAATTACAATCACACGCGTTATCTTCTATATTGTATTTAAAGGTCGGATTTAGTAAGAAAACTGGTATTTTTTTCGAAGTTCTTTCTGATATTCTGCAATTTGATCTTCCAGATTTTTATTTTCATTTAAAAGATGCAATGTGTTATGCCCTTCTGATTCGAGTTCACGGATAAATCTTCTATTAATTATTATTTTTTTCTGGCACTCATATATGCTTGAAATCAGGCTTTTTATATTGTATTTAACTTCCAGCATCTTTTCTTTTTTTTTGTTCGACATAACTTCAAATCCTGGATCAAATTTACGAAATGAGGCAGTCGAGTTCAATTTAAAATATATGATGTTCATTATCTTTTACTGATGATTTAGATCATATAAATTAAATTTTTTCTCAACATATTTTTTATCCTTATATTATAACTGAAAAATAACTTGTTTATTTTCGTTCTGTTATAGATTTTATTGCATTCATAATTTAAAATTCTTGGTTATGAAAATTAATAAAGTACTGAAGAAATTTGAAAAATTTATCATATTGATATTGCTTATCATCATGGGTATAATGATTTTGTTATCAACCTATGAGCTTATTGTGATATTGGTCAGGGATATTATTGCTTCTGTTCAGCAAAGGGATACTTTTCTTATACTTAATCCTTCTGATTTGCTTTCTGTATTTAGCTTCGTACTTTTAATTATTATTGGTCTTGAACTCTTTGAAGCGGTAAAACAGTATTTAAAGAGTCATATTTTACAGGCAGAAATTATACTTATTGTCGCATTGACTGCTATAGCGCGGAAGGTTATTATACTCGATTATAGTACAACGGAGCCACTTGCTCTTATTGGAATAGCTTTACTGGTATTGACTTTGGCAATAAGTTATTTTCTTATAAAAAAAGTGAATAAGCAAGACAAATGAAATTCTGAAGCCATAAATTGCTTTGTATTGGACTTGCATATCCATTTTGTTTTTATATATCCGAACTGTCTCTGAATATGCAAATTATTAATATGTGGCAGAAAAGCACTTTCAGGAGATAACTATTTTTTAGGATAAGGATTATGTGTATTTTTGAAAATATTCATTCAAATTTAATACGAGGAAAATGAAAAAAACTCTGCTAATATTATTTGTTGCCTTAATTTCGGGTTATGCTGTCAAGTCACAAGTAAAGACTTATTCTGTTACTAGTGGCGAAATGATATTTTCTTTTGCCAATGTGGAATTTGCGGATGCTTTCCTTGCGACTTATCCTAATGCTGAAGTTACTAAAGCAAGAATGCGTTACACCGTATTTTTTCATCTCGGACAATACTGGCACATTGATTTTACCAATAATATTGGAATTAAAACTGGTGTTGGAGTAAGAAACATAGGGTTAACAATTGATGAAAAACTTCCCCAAACTGTGGGTTCTGATATTGTGGCCGATTATAAAATCATCAGAAGGCTATATACCTTAGGGATTCCTTTGGGAATAAAAATTGGTGCTTTTGATAAACACATCTATTTTTTTGCAGGGGGCGAGTATGAACTTGCTCTTAACTACAAACAAAAATACTGGCAATCTCATTCACGTTCGGGTTCAAAAACAAAAGATAATGAATGGTTTGGAGATCAGACACCCACTTTTATTCCGTCTGTTTTTGGAGGAGTACAATTACCAGGTGGTATAAATATTAAATTCACATATTACCTTCAGGATTTTCTCAATAATAACTATTCAAAAACTAATACCAGTGGAGTTTTTGAAGTTAGTGATCTTACAAGGTATAAAACCAGCCAGGTATTCTTTGTTTCTCTGTCATGGCAGTTTAATACAGCATATATAACAAAGAAAGAATGGCAAACTGATTCAGAAGTTGCATACAAATAAAAAAGACTTATATAAACATCTTTCCCGGTTACTCAGGTTAAAGGGTTCCTTTTGGGAAATTCGTTAATAGAAAAATACCTGGCGAAATAATGCGTTCTTTAAGTTAAAATTACACCATGAAAAAATTAACCATTCTTATCTTTTTTTTTATTCTTTTTATACCGGGGTACTCACAACATCTTGGTGCATATACCGATTACCGAGAGAGGTTTTATATTTTTAATGATGGCAAAAGCACTAAGGTTGAAGACCTGAAAGTGCAATCTTTTAAAATCGGAGGTGAATGCGTAATGTATGTTAACAGCCAGGGAAACCTGAAAATATATCAGGATGGAAAAGTATCAAAGCTTGAATCAGGAGGTGTATCAAAATATTTTGCTACAGATCATATTGCTGCATATCTGGTCTTCGAGAAATTAAAAGTTGTTGAAAATGGCAAAGCTATTACTCTTAGTACGCGTTGCCCTGTTTACAGAGTAGAGGACAGCCTGATTGCATTTTATGATAAAAATCTTGAGTCGCTAAGAGTTTATTATGATGGAGAGATCATGGATATTGAAAGTGGGATGATCGGAATGCCTGTTGACAATTTCAGCAGTGGCGACAATATGGTTGCATATATTTCCTCCCGGACCAAAGACTTTAAGATTTATTATAATGGAGAGAACCACATTATACTGCAATATGTTGAAGGCCTTTCATTCAAGGCCGGGAAAGATATAGTGGCATATAAGAATAGCATTAATAATACCTTTAATGTTTACTATAAGGGCACTTCATTTAAACTGGATGATTTTCCTCCAAAATCATATAAGGTCGGAGATGAATTTGTTGCCTATGTTGATCAGATGGATGTATTTAAGGTGTTTTACAAGGGTGAAGTTATAGAGGTAAGCAGCTTTGCACCTACGACTTACATTATTGAGGATAACTTACTTATTTTTACCGAATACGATTATTTCAAAGTATTTACCCGGGGAATCATCTATGAGGTGGAAGCGTATATTCCGAGGAATTTCAAATTGGACTGGAATACTATGGTATACCTCGATAACAGCAATCGCATCTGGCTGTTTACCATGGGTGAAAAAAAATACCTTAACAATGAATTGATCAATTCATTCGAAGTATACCGTGATCTTATAGTTATGAACGTAAAGGTAGACCGGAATCTGATTTATTATCAGGATAAGTTTTATGAAGGGATTTCTTATTAGTCAAGTCCATGAAGAATCTTGAGAGTTAAAGTGTCAAAGTATAGTCCTGCCAGGATAAATGAAGTTGGTCCGGCAATCCTATAATAGCGCCCACTGGCCTGTGACCACAAGAAACAGCAAATACATGCCGTACAGCAAATTGACCAGGGTGAATAAGACATTATATTCCACACGGTTTTTTTTAATTTGCCGGCGAATCATAATTCCAACATTGGGTACAATTGTGGCCGTGAGAAAGATCAGAAAATAAATATTAAAAAAACTGTCGTAAGGCTGGTCATCATTATCAGGGACCTTATTTCCAAATAAAAGAAGATAAGTAAACAGCAAGAACATTGCCAGAAAAAACAGGTAGCTGATTTTAATGGAAATCGTTGATATACGCCTCTTCTTATGTATACGAAAAGGTCTTAAAATAATAATGGAGACAATAAAAAGAATTATATAGCCAACGAGAAAAAAGAATTGAAATATACCATGAAAAAATCCACCCATTGCATTGTTTCATTTTTATCTAAGTCCAAGTTAAAGATTTTCTTGATAAAAAAACAGGTCATATTTTCAACATATATCACTTCAAACTAAGTTTAACGACATTTTCCACATGATGTGTGTGAGGAAACATATCTACCGGCTGGATAGCTTCAAGCTTATATTTATTACTTAATATATGAATGTCGCGTGCCTGAGTAGTGGGATTACAGCTGATATATACAATCCGGTATGGTTGAAGCTTTAAAATGGAATGTAATACATTGCTATGCATACCTGCCCGTGGAGGGTCAGTGATGATAATATCAGGGGTTCCATGCTTCTTTACGAATTTTTCAGTTAACAAATCTTTAATATCACCGGCAAAAAAAGTTGTGTTTCTGATATCGTTACATTCTGAATTTGCTCTAGCATCTTGTATTGCGTCTTCAACATATTCCAACCCAATGACTTTTTTGCATTCTGAAGCGATGAAATTAGCAATAGTACCGGTTCCTGTGTATAAATCATACACGATTTCATTCCCTTTTAATTCTGCAAATTTTTTTGCAATTTCATAAAGTTTATAAGCTTGTATTGTGTTGGTCTGAAAGAAAGATTTGGGACCAATCTTAAATTTAAGACCTCCCATTTGTTCGTATATATGATCTCTGCCACTGAAAAGATGAACATCCAAATCATGGATGGTATCATTCACTTTTGAATTTACCACATACATCAGAGAGGTTATCTCCGGAAATTTAGAATCAATATGCTTTAGTAGTTTCTCTATGAGAGATGATTCATTTTTTTGAAAAACGACGATTACCATCCATTCATCCAATTCAGTATTACGGATGATAAGATTGCGCATTAAACCTTCAAATTTTTTTTGATCGTAATAGGAATAATTTTCACGTTTGGTAAATACGCTGATTTCATTTCTGATCTTGTTTGAGAGGTCGTTTTGCAGGTAGCATGTATCAATATGTAGTATTCTGTCAAATCTTCCGGGAATGTGAAATCCAAGTGCTTTTCTGTCTTTGAATTCACCTCCTGAATGAATTTCGTCGTTTTCTAACCAGCGCATATTTGAGAAAGTGTACTCAAGTTTATTTCTGTAATACTGTTGTTTATCTGATCCCAATATGGGTTTTAATTCAGGCATTTCCAATTGCCCGATCCTCTGAATGCTGTCGGCTACCTGTTTTTGTTTGAAATATAGTTGTTTTTCGTAGGTAAGATTTTGCCATTTGCATCCGCCACAAATACCAAAATGGCGACAAAAAGGTGTAATCCTCAAATCGGATTGTTTTACCAGGTGAATTACAATCCCTTCCAGGTATTTTTTACGTTTTTTTTTGATTTGTATATCAGCGATATCTCCCGGAACCAATCCCTTCACAAATACCACCATATTATCAGTTTTGCCTATTGCTTTTCCTTCATCAGCGATATCAATGATCTCAAGATTTTTAATGAGGGGAAGTTTCTTTCTTCTTGCCACTGATCAACAATTTCTGGCAAAGATAGGAATATTGCTTGATGCTATCTGGCTGTATCATGACTTTATAATAAATGATTTAAATAAGAATGGAGGAAAAATCTCTATTTTTGTTGCCAAAAATCCCCGATGATCTCTTTTCAGAATGTTAACCTTCACTATGGTGAGCGTAAATTGTTTGATGACATTTCCTTTCAGATAAATCCGAATGATGCCATCGGACTTGTGGGGAAAAATGGCGCAGGCAAATCAACCCTCTTTAAAGCGATATTAGATATGGTCAGGATTGATTCGGGTTTAATCACCACACCTGCCGGCATTAAAATAGGTTACCTGCCGCAGGAACTCAGTTATAAAGACAATACAACTGTTTTAGAGGAAGCAAAGAGTGCATTTGTAGATCTGATTCAGTTGGAAAAAGAAATTCAACATCTGAATTGCGAATTAGAGGTAAGAAGAGATTATGAATCAGGAGAATACCTTGAATTGGTTGACCTTGTTGCGGAGAAAAGTGAACGTTTGCAGATGATAAATGCTTCGACAGTGGAATCAGATACCATCAAGACATTAACAGGTCTTGGTTTCAGAGAAACTGATATGAAAAGACCTACAAGCGAATTTAGCGGAGGTTGGCGAATGCGAATTGAACTGGCGAAGATACTGCTCAAGTCTCCTGATGTTTTTCTTCTTGATGAACCAACAAACCATCTTGATATTGAGTCTATTCAGTGGCTTGAAAATTTTTTAAAGCAATACCACGGGGCGATAGTACTCATCTCTCATGATAAGGCGTTTTTAAATAACATTACAAAACGCACATTAGAAATTTCGCTGGGGAAAATTTACGATTACAAAGTTCCTTATTCGGAATATGTCGGTTTGCGCAGGGAACGCCGGATGCAGATGCTTGCAGCATATAAAAATCAACAAAAACAGATTGAGGACACACAGGAATTCATTAATCGTTTCAGGTATAAGGCTACAAAGGCAGTTCAGGTGCAATCGAGGATAAAGCAGTTGGACAGGATGGAAATGATTGAGATTGAAGATGAGGATCTAAGTACTATGAATGTCAGATTTCCACCTGCGCCAAGAGCCGGAACGGTTGTTATTAAGGCTGATCAGATCACCAAACAATACGATGATCATATTGTTTTGGATATGGTGGATTTGATCGTCGAACGTGGAGAAAAAATTGCTTTTGTAGGTCGGAATGGTGAAGGCAAAACAACCTTATCCCGGATCATTACAGGTGATCTTGATTTCAAAGGCGGATGCAGGTTGGGACATAATGTAAGTATAGGATATTATGCTCAGAACCAGGATGAATTGCTGGATACAAATAGAACTGTTCTCGAAACAATTGACCAGGTAGCAGTGGGTGATATAAGAATGAAGATCAGGGATATTTTGGGGGCATTTCTTTTTAGCGGAGAAGATGTTGATAAGAAGGTTAAGGTTTTGTCGGGAGGTGAAAAATCAAGACTTGCACTTGCAAAGTTACTATTGAAACCATACAATTTGCTGGTTTTGGATGAGCCTACCAATCATCTTGACATGCATTCAAAGGATATTTTAAAACAAGCACTTAAGTTATATGACGGCACGTTAATTGTTGTCTCGCACGACAGGGAATTTCTTAATGATCTTACGGATAAAATCTATGAGTTTAAGAATAGAAAGATCCATGAGTACAGAGGAGGCATTTATGATTTTTTAAAGAAGAGGAAGATTGATACACTTGATGCATTGAATTTGAAAAATAAAACCGGCGAGAATGCAAAAAGTAAAACTGAGAGTTCAGATCAGAAAAGATTATTTGCCAAAAGGAAGGAATTGGATAAAAAAATGCGAAAGATTGAAAACAACATTGTATCAATAGAAAAAAGGATTGAAAAAGCTGAGTTGGAAATTGAGGGGATGGAATTGATTATGAAGAAAAGTAACAAAGCACTGGATATTGATTTTTATAAAACATACGAGATGTTAAAGCATAAGGTAAATCTAGCCCTGTCAGATTGGGAAAAGTTTCATAATGTATTGGAAGAATTGAAGGCTGAGAGAAATTCTTTACTTTAGCAAAAATCTGAATCAGGATGTATTCTATATCATAAATTGTGTAAAATGCCGGATAGATACAAGAAAATAGTAAATTATACTTACGTCACTTTATTTGTTGTATTTCTGTTTGTCTTAATAATCATCGGTTGTTCCAGTCCTTATACTATTTCCGGCACAAGGTGGAATCTTTCGGCAATTTATAATCCTTCCAGTTCACATTTGCATCCTGCATTCAGAGTATATCACAGCACAGATAATTCTTCTTTATTGTATGTCAAACTGTTTCCAAATGAATTGCTTTTTAACCAGGCAAATCCTGAGAAGGAGTTTATGAGCAAAGTATCTGTTCAGGTTCAGGCCTATGAGATAAAAGATAACAAACCTGAATTGGCAGATAGTATTACATACAGATATACTATTAAACAGGAAGATGTAGGAAGAAGGTTCCTTTCACAGATACCCCTCAAGCTTGATATAGGTAAACACTACCAGTTAAGAATTGTTACACGTGATTTACTGAGAAGGGAGTTAAATCTGAGATTTTTAGAAGTAGATAAAATCAATCAGTATTCTGAACAAAATTTTAACATCCTGAACAATAAGGGAATTCCTTATTTTAATAACGTAATGCATGAAGGTATGATATATAAGATCCAACATAGGAATCCCTCAGAGGATGAATTGTTTATATATTATTACAAAAATAAGTCGGTTTTGCCCAAACCTACATTCGGCTCTGTAGAGACTGAGAAGATATATCGGGTTCCTGACAGTTTATATATTATTGAATATTCCCCTGATCTGATGTTGAGTTTTAGTTATGAAGGAGTATATCAATTCAAATTTGATACTACTCAGGAAGGGGGATTTATAATAACGAATTTTGGCAGGAACTTCCCAAAAATTAAAGATTCGGACGCGCTGATTGAACCACTTGCATACATTACAACTTCAGCAGATTATAATAACCTGATGAAAGAGGAGAATAAAAAACTTGCAGCGGATAATTTCTGGTTAAATCTTGCAGGTTCAACCGGAAGGGCGCGTGAGATGATCAGGATTTATTATAACAGGGTGTATTTTTCCAATTATTACTTTTCAAATATTCTTCCCGGATGGAAAACCGATAGGGGAATGGTATACATTGTTTATGGCCCTCCTCAGAATATGGAAAAAACAGCTACCTCTGAAACCTGGATATTTTATATGAAAGGAGCAAACAACGCAATAAATTTCACTTTCGATTATAAACCTGAGCCCAACAATGTTGAAAATTTTGTTTTGAGACGTTCAGAGAGTCATGAATGGCATTGGAGGGAAGCAGTAGATGCGTGGAGAAGAGGAGAAATATTTTTAATGGATTAATTCAAACGGAATTGAAGAAATCAAGTCAATATTTGATCGGGATGCATTCCATTGCTGAAGCAATACATACCGGCAAAGAGATTAATAAAGTATTCATAAAAAAAGGTCTTCAGGGACAGCAATTTTCGGAGCTTTTTAAAATCATCAGACAAAAAAATATCCCATTTCAATATGTTCCCTCAGAAAAATTAAATCGGATTAATCCTGGCAACCAGGGAATAATAGCTGTTCTTTCATTGATTGAATATAAAAATCTGGATGAAATAGTACAAAGGACTTTTGAAAAAGGGGATGATCCCTTCATCATTGTTCTTGATCAGATCACAGATGTAAGGAATTTTGGGGCCATCTCGCGTACTGCAGAATGTGCAGGTGCCCATGCAATTGTTATTCCCTCAAAAGGATCGGTAAGCATAACAGCTGATGCAATTAAGTCATCAGCAGGTGCACTAAACCGTATAGCTATTTGTAGGGTGTCTGATCTTGTTAGAACTGTTCAAATGCTTCGTGAACGTGGATTAATTGCAATTGCTGCTACGGAAAAAACCGAAAAACCTTATTATTCTGTTGATTTAACCGGACCGGTCGCATTAATTCTGGGTTCAGAAGAAAATGGAATTCACTATAATCTGCTGAAAATAGTTGATTCAATGGTCAAGATTCCTCTGTTGGGTTCCATTGAATCCCTTAATGTAAGCGTTGCATTCGGTATCATTGCTTTTGAAATTGTCCGTCAGCGCAGAAATGACAGATAACACATAGCTAACCGTTATATTCTAAAAACGATTCTGATTTCCGGTTATTTTCTTACTCTTTTTTTGTATTTTTGATATTGCAAAAATTGGAGTTATGGCTGAAAAAACTTATTGGGACGAGAAATGGAAACTCGTCCATTTTAAAGGTATTCACCCGGATGAAAAATATGAAGTATCGAATTATGGGCGAATAAGACGTTTTGATAATAAATCTTCAGGGTGGAAGATGAATAAACCTGCTAACGTCAATGGATATGCCTATTATTCTTTCAGAATTGATTCTGACAAAGGAAAGAAGAGCCGGGTTACAAAAAGCATTCATCGTTTGGTTGCTGAATTGTTTCTTGGAAAACCGAAGAAGGATTACAACAATGTGATTCACCTCGATTTTGATAAATGGAACAATCACATAAACAACCTGAAATGGGTTACTAAGAAAGAAATGTTTGAGCATAGCAGGAAAAGCCCAAGAACAAAACTTGCTATTGAAAGACGCAAAGGAGAAGTTACAAATTCCAAGCTAAACGAAACGGACGTAATGCGATTAAAGAAAAAATTGAAGAGAGGCAAAAATCCCTTGTATAAGATTGCCAAGGAATTTGGAATTACTCATACTCAATTGAACAGAATCAGAAGAGGAGAGAATTGGGGACATATTAAAATTGATTGAGCAAGTGGAGAGGAAAAACATTTAGCTCATTTCCTGAAGTCTTTTCCGAAGTGTTTCAACTTCATGCGTAAGTTCTTCTTCACGCCGTAATGATTGTTCCTGGGTTGCCCTGAGTTCTTCCATATTTTGTCTCATTTCTTCTTCCTGCGATGACATTTCCTCGGCTTGCTGCTGAGATTGTTCAAGCAGGATTGCTGTTTGAATATTGGCTTTCACAGATGATATAGTGGCGGCAATACTTTCTCCTATTCTTTCGATGAGTTCTGTTTCAAAGTCTCGATATTCATTGAAAGATGCAATTTCTAAAATACCAAAAATATTATCGTTATACGCCAGCGGGATTAAAAGTAAGCATGCAGGGCTATTGTCTCCCAGACCGGAGGTTATTTTAATATAGTCCTGCGGTATTTCTGTAAGATAAATTTTTTCCTGTTCCTGGTAGCATCTGCCAACAAGCCCTTCTCCGACTTCTATTCTTTTTTTAAGGAACTTTTGACGATCGTAGGCATAACAGGCAGTCATTTCAAGAAAAGGATTGTCTTTGTCATTGTCATTCACAATAAAAATGCCTCCCTGGTTGGAATTGGTATACCTGACCATATTGGAAATAACTTCATAAGAAAGTGTCTCCATATTGTCATTGTATTTTCTCAGAATATCACTGAACAGTGCAACACCTTGCGATGACCAGTTCCTTTGCTGGTTTTCTTCCTGTCGTTTTTCCTCTTCTTCTTTTGCTTTTTTTAATTCCTCGCGCATTTCAATCAATGAGTGTCCTAAAGTATCTTCATCACTAAGGGGTTTAAACTCATGATCAAAATTACCTTTCCCGATTGCCACGGTAAAATCTGAAATATCTTTTAATGTCTGGACAACAAGGTTGAGCGCCTTAGACATTTGTCCCACTTCATCATTTCCTTCTTTCAATTTACCTTTGTGTAAAATACCCTTACTCATTTGAAGAAGAATATTCTTTGTTTTGTTAATAGGACTGGCCAGTGAACGTATGGTAATTATGCCGATAATGATGGAGGCAAGTATCAATCCGATGGACATAATAAAAATAAATTTTCTGAAACGTGCAAACTGATTCACCATTTCAATACGTCCTGAATTTACCAGCTCTTCCTGCTGGGCCTGGAGGTTACCTATCTTTTCGAGAATCTGGTCTGTAAGGGTCATAACTTCACCACCATCTTCTGTCATTGGTGTTACTTCAAACACAACAAATGGATCATCATAACTTTCAAAAGTACTCAGCTGGCTCATAATGTATTGATGTTTGGGGAAAAGAGTATCCATTATGGTTATGTTTATTTCCTGGAATAAAGACTGCAGTTCTTCTGAATTCCACATTTTACTTAGTGTCGTTAAAGTATCTATAAGTGCCGGATAGTTAGTGGAGTGTAACTGTTTTAATTTCAGTTTATCTGGTGTATCAGCAATTTTATCAATATGAACCCACGATTTAATGAGCATACGTGAATCGCTGATCTGAGTGTACATTTTGTTTATTAGTTCAAGAGAAGGAGTGAAGACATTGGAGATGGTTTCATTTACATTCTGGCTTTTTTGTAAAGAATTACTCATGAAAATACCGTTCAGGAAAACAGCGATGGTAACCAGCCCAAAACCTAAAGCAATTTTTGCAGCAATATTAAGTCTCATATTCTAATTTCTGTTTGAACGAATAAAAGTATTCCTAAGATAATAAAAAAACAATAATAGCAGTGAAAATAAGTTCCCTGATAATTTTAAAATAAAGAATTCACAGGGTCGAATGCAAGTTTAATTCGTTGCATAGCGGTTTTAAGTATACTTTTTGGGCATCCTATATTCATTCTTTGAAATCCCTTACCATTCAAACCAAACAGGAGCCCATCACTTAAGCCCAATCCAGCTTTTTTCTGCATATAGACGGCAAGTTGCTCAGGGGGGATATCTTTTTTTCGAAAGTCAAGCCATAACAGGAATGTGGCTTCGGGCTTTATGAGTGATATATCAGCCAGTTCATTGTTGATAAATTCTTCTGCATAACGGATGTTACCCGTAAGATAATAAATAAGCTGGTCAAGCCATTCTTCGCCATATTGATAAGCTGCCTCCAGCGCGACATCACCAAAAATATTTCCCATGGAAAGATGCAGCTTTTCCGTTATGCTATTCAGTTTCTGAAATAAGCCTTTGTTGGATGCAATGAAATACGAAGTTGATAAACCTGCTATATTAAAGGTTTTGCTGGGAGCCATCAAAGTTATCACCTGATTGCTTATTTCATCTGATAACATCGCAGTCGGAAGATGTTTATTAGGCTTAAATACAATATCAGCATGTATTTCATCACTTACTATTAATACTTTTTTCTCCAAACACAGGGAGACAAGTTCCTGCAATTCCTTTTTGTGCCACACGTTTCCTGTCGGATTATGCGGACTGCATAAAATAAGCATTTTGGTTTTGTTATCTATCTGGTTTTTCAGATGCTGCAGATCCATACAATACCTGTTACCATTAATTTTCAGGGGATTTATTATCAATTTGCGATGATGATCTCTGACAGCTGAAAAAAAAGGGGAATATACAGGTGTCTGCACAATAATTTTATCACCCGGTGAAGTAAATGCGAGTACAGCAAGATTGAGGGCAGGAACAACACCCGGAGTAAAACCTATCCACTCTTTTTTTACTTTCCAGCCATGACGTTTGTAAATCCAGTTTACAATTGATTCATAAATAGTGTCTCTGTGGAAAGAATAGCCAAATATTTCATGGGAAAGTCTTTTTTGAATAGCTTCTGTGATGCAATCAGGTACTTTAAAATCCATATCAGCAACCCACATTGGAAGAATATCACTGCTGTTAAAGTATTTGCTTTTCAAATCATATTTAAGGCATGAAGTGTTTTCTCTGTTAATGATCTCATCAAAATTGTAGTTCATTTTTGTATAATTTCTAAAGAAGCGAAAATAGATAAAACTGTCTATATCCATCTATAAATCTGATAATTCAGAATGATTTATACAAAAAAAACTGAATGAAACAAAAAAAAAGAATCAGGGTATACATATAATTGTGTGTGATAGATGAAAACAGGATTATAAATTAATAATGCATACTATGAAAAAATTAATGTTGAGCTTATTAGCAATAGCAATGATGAATCTTACTTTTATTTCATGTGAAATGAAAGAAGAGAACACTCCTCCTGAACTGCCACCTTATGAATCTATGGCTATTGACTTCAGTAATTTTAAAGTGAATGAATCGTCAGATTCAAAAGTTGTTATGAAATCAACTGCTGAAGAGACCATGGAAAACTGGGAATTTGCAGCCGGCAATATCGGTTTCTGGAATCTGCTGTTGACAGGAACCCTGGCTGTTCCCGTTGCTGCATTTTATCATTCTTTTTCACATCAACCGGTTTTTCTCGGAGATGCAACCTGGCAGTGGACATATAATGTTACAGGTTTTACAAGTACTTATACTGCACGTTTGCTTGGTATTGTGAGATCAAATGATGTAAAATGGGAAATGTATATTTCAAAAGAAGGAGTCGGGGGTTATGGTGAATTCCTCTGGTACGAAGGTGTGTCAGACCTGGATGGTAACGGAGGGCAATGGATCCTTTACCACAGTTATGAATTCCAGGAAGAGGTATTGCAGATTGACTGGGAAAGAACAGGTGATGTAGTGGGGGGTATCCGGTATTCATTTGTAAGGGAATTAAAAAACAACAGAGAAATTGAACCCTTTAATGGAAGTTATCTTGAAGCCGGACTCCTTGAAGGTGATCTGAATGCATACTACAATGTACATTTTTATGAAACTTTGTTTATTAAAGATTTTGTGGATGTGATGATCGAATGGAGTACCTATGAGTATTATGGTCGGGTGAAAGCTGATTATAAATTTGGTGATGAAAACTGGCATTGCTGGAACAGTTATGGCTATGATACAGAGTGTAACTAATTTCCTTGAAATAACAGGCATTCAAAGCGACAGGTTTCGGCTTGTCGCTTTTGTTTATAAACCAAACCTGTAGGATAGTTTGAACATAAATATATCCTTTGGGTATGTTTCCAGGAATAATGTTTTTACATCTTTCCACAGATCAAAATTGCCAAAATTAAAAGATTCCGTTCTGTTCTGTGACCATACCAGATACACGGTTGAACCTGGCAAATATTCCCAGCGAATTACCAGGTTCGAGTTAAAGTCGAACACATTGAAATTGGGTTGGTCAAATCTGATATCGATTTGCCCGTTAAGGGTTTCATCAATCTCATACATCTCATTTTCTGCATCGTAATTTACTTGCTCGTCAGTATATTGAATGAATCTGTCATTGAAATTCTCTGCTTTCGAATCAGTTATTCTTTTAAAATCTGAATAATTTCCGGCTGAAACAAATGGCATTCCATAAAATTGAATGGTAAAGTCGGGGGTGATGTTATAATTTATGCGAAGAGTAAGATGAACTGTTGATTGATGTATTTTCCCTCTCAGATACATAGAATCATCTAATGAATCCGGCAGGGCGATCCAGTCCATTTCTTCGTATCGTTTACTATAGCCCGGTGAAAGGGATAAATTTAAAGCATCTGACAACTGCCACCTTACCCCGCAACTGAAATTGTGGTTGACATTGGTATTGTAATCGCGGAAATAGGATAAATAACTGGCAGAAAACTGGATTTTTTTTCGATAATCGGTATCCAGGTAAATCCATGGATTCCAGCCACCATCATACAGCAATGCAGGTCCGCCGCGCAGCGTTTCGGTTGAGATAAATTTGCCATCTCTGGACAAACCTCCTCCCATAGCCCAATAATTTTTAAATACCCATTGGGCGTTAAAATTCCCTCCGAAGTATCTTTTCTCCCAACCAAATGTCTCTGCAAACCATTGATTTAAATTCAAGTTAAAACTTCGAAAAATGAAAAACGGTTCCCGCTGCCTGAATCCTGCCCATAAAATCTGTTGGATTTCATCATTTTGTCGCAGATATCCAATGTCGTTTGAATTAAAACCTGGTGATCTCCAAGTTATCCAAAATGTATACATCCATTTGCCATTTCCTGCTTTGCCCTGTTCAATTGTACCGGCAATTCCATTCAAAGAAGTTCGTGTTGAATCTGCCTGAATATGTTTGGCATCTGTTCTCTGGTAGAAATGAGGAGATGCAGTTTGCGTTTCATAGATGGCGTTTCGCGTTCCGGATACCCTGCTGAAAGCTGTATTAAAATTGAAATAATATGTTTTGTTTTTCCACTGATGAGTAAAATCAATTCCTCCTGTATATGCTGCTTTATGCATGTTATCCTGAAGATAAGATTCAGTGAGATCTCGATTTGTTGCAGTAAACATGGTACCAATTCGTGTATTTGAGTTATTCATATCTTTTTGAGCACGCGCTGCAAAATAATTTGTCAGAGGTTCCACAACGATCTTTCTTCTTTCCCCATTGTAATCAATTTCTGAAATTTCCTTTTGTGTTACACTTTCCATAATGCCTGTGGACCACCCTTTTTTGGTTTTTCCAGTGATTTTTAATGCTCCCAATATCGTTGTGCTCTGAGGGCGTTTTTCGTATTCCTCATCATCAATCAGATCCGGATAATAGGAAGGAGATTTCCCAATTCTTCGTGAATAAAACAGATTATCATAAGAGAGAGGACCATCACCGGGTGTAAGTCTGAAATTCAGAATATTTTTCCCCTCGATAAAAAATGGGCGTTTTTCTTCAAATTTTGTTTCAAAAGTACTAAGATTTACTTCTGATGGATCAGCTTCTACCTGACCAAAATCAGGGTTGACTGTAAAATCAAGGATAAAATCATTTGTAAGTCCCCATTTACCATCAAGTCCAATGTTTCCCGAATATTCTTTTCCGCTGGCAAAAGGATTTTCGGGATCGTACTGATAACTTGAATAGCTGCCTGCTACATAAGGTATGATATCACGTTGTTTTTTAGGGTCAATATCCTGAATTCCATGCAATTCTCCAAAGAATGAAACCCAGCCTGCAGCAGTGGAAGAAACATATTGCCACAATGTTGTTTCCTGCTTTCTGAATAAAATACGACCGACCTGTAATCCCCAGGTATAGTGATCCTGTTTACCAAATCTTAACTGAGAAAAGGGAATTTTAAATTCTGTAGTCCATCCGTGGTTATCAACAATTGTTTTACAATACCAGACAGGATCCCAACTGTTGTCAGAATCTCCTCCGTCAATTACAATCTCATCATTTTTCACCCCCGAGGCACTGACAGCAAAGGTAAATCCTGTTCTCAGGTCATGATAACTATCAATACAAACACCAACTATATCCCCGTCAGATTCATCCCGGCGCGACATACGTTTTACGATGCTGTCGGGGGATGAGTCGAAACATTGAATGGCGAAATAGATGTTGTTGTCATCGTAAATTACTTTGAACCTGGTATCTTCTGTGGCAGGTTGTTTTGCATAGGGTTCCTGCTGTGTAAAATTGCCGTTCCATTCCACACAATTCCAGGCATCATCGTCAATTATTCCATCTATACGTGGTGCTTCACCAATGTACTTTTCAGTTGTATAAACTCTTTTTTGAGCAATACAATTACCAAAGGCATACAATAAAAATATACATAGAAAGAATAACCTATGCATAACGGTTTTGGTTTTATACCTGCAATATAATTTAATATTTCTACATTAGAAAACAATGAAAAAACAAAAGATGTTAAAATTGAAACGGTATAAAAAGTTATCTGTATTGTTGGTATAAATTTTCGAATTGTTAATTTTAAGATCCTGAATTTTCTAACAATTAAAAACCTGATGCTATGATTATCGCCATTATTATTGCAGCTGTTGTGTTTCTGATCATTATTGGTCTTTACAATTTGCTTGTTCGTAAGAAAAACGACGCGGAGAATGCATTTGCCACTATTGATGTTATGTTGAAGAAGAGGTATGATCTTATTCCAAACCTTGTTACAACAGTAAAAGAATATATGAAACATGAGCACAGTACATTATCTGAAATTACCGATATGCGTTCAAAAGCTGTTCAGGGTGGACTTTCAGAGGATGAACGTGTTGCTCTGGACAATAAAATTTCAAAACATATGGCCGGCATTATGGTAGCAGTTGAAAACTATCCCGACCTGAAAGCAAACCAGAATTTTCTCCAGTTGCAGGCTGCCTGGAATGAAGTTGAGGAACAGATATCAGCGGCCCGCCGGACTTTTAATGCTGCGATTACATCTTTTAATAATGCCGTGGAAACATTTCCTTCCAATATAATGGCAAATATTATAGGATATAAGAGAAAGCAATTGTTTGAAATTCCTGAAGTTGAAAAGCAAAATATAAACGCACAAGATCTTTTTAATTCATAAACTATGGAAGAAACTCATTCATTCAGGCAATACTATGAAAAAAACCTGCTGCCTGATTTAAAGGTTTTGGATAGGGAACGCAAAAAGGTCGATCGATGGGTGACAATCATAGGATTGTCAGCTGTTCTTGCAATATTCATGGAATCGAGATTTATCAATCTGGAGACAAAGGAAGTCATGATGTTTATTCAACTTGGTACTGCAATAATTGCAATTATTTTTATTAGTCTTGCAGGAAAAGAATATCGCAAAAAATTCAAGGAAAAAATCATCTCCAGGATTGTATTATTTGTTGATGAAAGTCTTGTTTACAAGCATGACGGGAAAGTTCCAAGATCGGAGTTCACTGGCAGTAATATTTTTCAGCATAGGTGCGATGTTTATCATGGGGAAGATTATGTGCAGGGCAAAATTGGAAAGACGCAGATAGAATTTTCAGAAATAAAAGCTCAGTACAGGCAAACAACAGGATCGGGATCTAAAACAAATACCAGGTATGTAACCTTTTTTAAAGGAATATTTTTTATTGCTGATTTTAACAAACATTTTACTGCAAGAACGATTGTGCTTCCTGACTTTTCTGAGAAAACTTTTGGAAAGATCGGACAGAAATTGCAGTCGTTGAATTTTACACGAGGAAAACTTATCAAACTGGAAAATCCTGAATTTGAGAAAGAATTTGTTGTATATGGGGACGATCAGGTTGAAGCCCGTTACATACTAACCCCTTCTCTTATGGAGCGAATTCTGAACTTTAAAAAGAAATGGAATTCAAAGGTTTATCTCTCATTCCACAATTCAAAAGTGTATATTGCTATCTGGCTGAATAAGAATTTATTTGAAACAAGATTGTTCAAATCAATAGTAGATTATACTTTTATTGAAAAAAATGTGCAATACTTATTGTTACTGACAGGAATAGTTAATGATCTGAATCTGAATACCAGAATCTGGAGTAAAAAATGACTAATTCAGGCAATTTAGAGTTATAGGGTTGGATCTGCTATTTCCAAGTACCTGAATTCACTTCTGAATAAAGATTCTTCAAATATTTCAGCTGTTTCAATACTGTCATCATCACCTTCTTCATAATGCCAGTTTATAAAAATCTTATGCACGTTGTGGTTTGCATCAAGATGTTTGAACAGATCCATTATTTTTTTTGAAGAGGCAGTGTTAAAATATTCAAGAGTTACATCCAATACAACACAATTGGTTTCAAGCTCAGAAACAAAAGAGATCAGCGGTTCATAAAACATACTAACATTCTCAGGGAATGATCTTCCTTCCATTTTGAGATTGCCATCGGGATTAAACTCAATCATGGGAGTATGATTCGAAGCATCAATTTGAATAGCCTTCATGATAACAATGGTTATTTCTTCTTATTGTTACGATGACTATTAAACAGAGTTGATCTCAATTGATTAAGTAAGTGAATTAGGTGATATTCGTCATCATTTTATTGGTAAAGATCATATTGAATTTTATTGGATTTCTGACGAAGAAGGCTCAAATTCATGGCATATATTAATCAGATTATCAATAAGTTGTAAAATCTGATAATCCATTGAAATACAGTTACAGATCTTCCGCAGCGCAGGCATACAAACCAAAATAGGTACCAACAAATCCTCCTGCCTTATGTGTACTTAAAATTGTACCGTCTGCATCTTCCATAACCAATATCCATTTGTCCGGTTCTATTGCATAGTAAAAATCATAATATTTTCCCCTGGCATCGATTTTCAGGTATACGGTAGTATTTTCATTAATATTTGGTTTTGATAGGGCAATTTCTTTCGGACCTTCGGAGCTGCCGGTTTCCAGAACAACACACAAACTGTCTGCAATATGTTTCAATCCAAGGAAATAATAATGCTTCTCGTTTTGGAAGGCAACCATACCTGCTTTATCACCTTCATTCTGTGGATTGTATTGAAGTGATGCAACAACAGAACAATAATTATGTTGTTGACGGCGACCGATAAATGAGGGTTGGGAAATCTTGTCAATAGCTTCATTTCTTGCCTTTATCAGCAATTTATCATCTTCAAAATGATACCATTTTTCCCGTGGTGTCCTGATCATGTTATAGATCATGGCGAGAGATGTGTCAGCAAAATCATCGCGATATGTAAAATTTCCATTCAAAGGGATCATAGCTTTAGGTTGTTCTTGTAACATAGGTTTCGTATGGGAGTAAGGCACATGATTTTCTCCTGCAAGGATTGAAGGCCATCCGTTAATCCATGTTACTGGTAGCAGGAAAGTCTGACGTCCGGTGTTGTAGAAATAATCCTTGTATGGTGTACATGCGAGAAAAACTGTCCACCATTCTCCATTTTGGGTTTCGACTATATCTGCATGTCCGGTACAGGTAACAGGATGTGGCCTTTTTGGATCCAGATGGCGTTGAGTAAGGATTGGATTTTTGATCCAGGGCAAATAAGGACCCTGAATATTTTCACTTCGAAAGACCACTTCCGAATGGTTAACACCGGTACCTCCTTCAGCAGCGATCAGATAATAATAACCATTTGCTTTGAATAAGTGTGGCCCCTCAATCCAAATTGGTTTTTCCCTAATGTCAACTCCACCATTAACGATGATCTTTCTGGGTCCGATAAGTTTTAAGCTGTCTTTATTGAATTCCTGAAGCCAGATTGCCCGGTGTCCATTATACAATGGTTCTCCGTCGGGAGAGCCGTTGTTTACCAGATAAGCTCGTCCGTCTTCATCAAAGAAAAGAGAAGGGTCAATGCCATCGAAAGGCAACAGTGCAGGATCTGACCATGGTCCGGCAGGATCTTTTGCTGTAACAACAAAATTACCAATACCATCTACAACTGTACAAACAATATAAAAAGTACCCTGATTGTAACTTATTGCCGGTGCAAATATTCCCCTTGATATTCCAAGACTATCCAGATTAAGTTGTGAAGGACAGTCAAGGACATGTCCTATTTGTGTCCAGTTGACGAGGTCTTCACTATGAAAAACCGGTATTCCCGGGTAGTAAGAAAAACTTGAATGAATCAGATAATAATCTTCTTTTACTCTTACAATGCTTGGATCCGGATAAAAACCTGCCAGCACAGGATTCAGGTATTCATCAGGTCCGGGTTCAAGGCTTTCATAAATAGGATCATAACCCTGATATTCAAACCAATTGAAAGCGGCATATCCCTCCGGAGGTGTTTTGTATTCTTTTGTATTGCATGAGAATAGTAAGACTGTTGAAGAAATAAATAGGAAACTGAGTCGGATCATTATTCTCTTTTTCATAGGATTTCCAGTTTAATTATCCGAAAATAGTAAGAATATCCTCTTTAACAACTGTAAAGTGCAGAATTTTTTTTTCATATTAATTGTTATATTTTCATAAAATGAAGAGGATATAAATTGCTTGTTTTCATTTGCCTTTGCTTGAAAGAAAATACCATTTGAGAGTTTAAGTTCAAGGCCGATTATATTAAATTGACATACTGTTTTATGTTTCAAAATTCATAAGCATGAAAAATTACTATTCCCATTCCGTGCAAAAATCATTACTGGCTTTCGTGAAGTTTATAATAACCGGGATCTTGTTGGGCATCTTATTATTCTGTCGGGCAGAACATAACACAGGATTAAATGACTCAGAGGATAAGGCAAAAACTTGCCTGCAATTCTATGATCCGGCTTTGGAATTGCCCTTGCTATTTCATGATGTACAAATTTCAGGAATTTTTCCTGACTCAAAAACGTTTCCTGATTGTCAACCCAAAATCTCGCCCGATTCAATAGCTATATTCTATGAAGATCAAAAATATCAGGAAGTTTTTGATCTCAGGAACTTTATTGGCAACTATTTTTCTTGTCCTGTTGATAGCATATCCGATATAGTTTTTTCTGTGGAGAAAAATATCGAATTTCATTTGCATTCACTGTGGAACTACCTGATTCATCAGGACCTTCACGATTCCACGATGAACAGTCTTTTGCCACTTGTTTTTCCGTATGTTGTTCCCGGAGGCCGTTTCAGAGAGATATACTACTGGGACAGTTACTTTACGATGGAAGGTTTGGCAGCTTCAGGCAGAATGGATCTTGTGAAGGATATGTTGAATAATTTTGTTTATCTGATCAATGAATGCGGACACATACCAAATGGCAATCGCTCATATTACCTCAGTCGTTCGCAACCTCCGTTCTTTGCTGAAATGGTTAAATTGCTTATGCGGGAATCCAACGATGCGGAAGGCCTTAAATATCTGCCAGCACTGGTAAAGGAATATCAATTTTGGATGAATATGATCCCTTCACACAATTCAGGTAAAACAGTTGAGATTGATAACGTTCTTCTGAACCGATATTGGGATGAATATTCCGGCCCGCGACCTGAAGCCTATAAAAAAGATTATTTGCTTGCCCAGCAATTGCCGGCAGAAGAGCATGAAATTTTTTACAGAAACATACGAACTGCTTGCGAATCGGGTTGGGACTTCAGCAGTCGTTGGTTTCGTGACGGCAAATCGATAAAAACCATTTGTACAACAGAAATCTTACCAGTTGATTTGAATTGTCTCCTGTACAATCTGGAATTGACCATTTCAAAACTTTATGCGTTAAAACAACTTTCCGACAGCTCAGAATGGTTTTATAATAAGGCATCTGAAAGAAAAGAATTGATTGGAAGGATCTTTTGGAACGAGGAAGAAAATTTTTATTTCGATTATAATATTCTTCAAAGTCGAAGAACAAATACATACTCACTGGCAGCGATCTTTCCTCTCTATTTTAAAGTTGCGACAGCATTCCAGGCGAAAGAGATCGCCAAAACAATAGAACATGATTTTCTTTTTGATGGAGGTTTGGTTACTACTTTAAGCACAACAGGCGAACAATGGGATTCACCAAATGGATGGGCACCATTGCAATGGATTGCGATTTGTGGACTGGAGAATTATGGTTACAAAGATCTGGCAAATGAAATAGCTTCCCGTTGGCTGGCATTGAACAATGCTGTGTATCAGAGGACCGGGAAAATGATGGAAAAGTATAATGTAATGGATCTAAAATTACCTGCAGGTGGTGGTGAATATCCGTTACAAGATGGATTTGGCTGGACCAATGGTGTGTATTTGGGATTGAGGAGGAAAGGATATGTACCTGGGAAATGGATTAAGTAGTTGAGAAGTTTAGTGTTTAGAGTTTGGAGTTTAGAGTATTGAGTTTGAAGTCGGGTTTTTAGGTTGTTGCTAACTAATGTCATCATGAAGGAGGGGACAAGACGACTGTGGTGATCCGGCAAATTCTGTGCAGCACAGATTACGCTTAACTAAATCCACACTTACAAGGTGGTATAAACCAAAAGAATAGATGAGGTATATTTTCTTGAACAAATCGGTATTTCTTAATACTGCTTTCTCTACATTTATGGTCAGATTAAAAACTTATGTCAGGGTTACGTGCCAAAAAAGGACTTGGTCAGCATTTCCTGACCGACAGAAACATTGCGTTGAAAATAGTTCAAAGTCTTCAAGGCGGGAATTACAATACATTGTTGGAAGTCGGACCCGGGAAAGGAATCCTTACCGGGCATTTATTGAACAGGAAAGAAAAACATTTTTTTGCCATTGAAATGGATGCTGATTTAGTGAGCTATCTCAATGAAATATTTCCTGAGCATAAGAAGAGTATTATCCTGCATGATTTTCTGGAATATTCCTTTGAGAATCTGATTGAACCAATCGCAATAATTGGCAATTTTCCGTATTTTATTTCGAGCCAGATATTTTTTAAAATACTGGAAAACCGCAATAAAGTAAACCAGGTGGTATGCATGATACAAAAAGAAGTTGCCGATCGTATAGCTTCGTCTGAAGGCAACAAGATTTATGGAATACTGAGTGTTCTTCTTCAGGCATACTATGATATTCATTTCCTGTTTACGGTTCATGAGCATTGTTTTTCTCCGGCTCCCAGGGTAAAATCCTCTGTTATCAGGCTTACAAGGAATTCTACAAGGGAATTGGATTGTGATACAGGATTGTTTTTTAAAATAGTGAAAGCCACTTTTAATCAGCGCAGGAAGATGATACGGAATTCGCTTAAAAGTATTTTTATAAATTTGCCCGATGAAAGTGATTTGCTAACAAACAGACCAGAGCAACTTTCTGTATATCAGTTTGCTGAATTAACGAAATTAATTCAGAAGTTGAATCCATAAAATCTATTCTCATGTCAGTACAACTTGAACTTACTCGTGAATTTATTGACAGGCTGAAAGAAGCGGTCAATAATAACGAAGAAGATACAGTATTCGAGCTTATTAAAGATCTTCATGCCGCAGATATTGCCGAGCTGTACGGTGGCTTAAGCATTGATGAGGCAAAATACGTTTACTTGTTACTTGATAGTGAACTTGCTGCCGATGTTATTAAAGAGCTGGAAGAAGATGACAGGGAAAGCTTTCTGAAAGCATTGCCCGGTGAAATCATAGCGAAACAGTTCATTGATAAAATGGATTCGGATGATGCTGCTGACGTTCTGGGTGATTTGCCTGATGAGAAAAAAGAAGAAGTCCTTCAGAATATAGACGATGTGGAACAGGCTGGTGAAATTGTTGATCTTCTGAGTTATCATGAAGATAGTGCAGGAGGATTAATGGCTAAAGAATTGATCAAAGTGAATGAAAATCTCGATGTGGAGACATGTATTCGTGAAATAAGGAAGCAGGCATCAGAAGTAGATGAGGTATATTATGTCTATGTGGTCGACGATAAAGACATTTTAAAGGGTACAATTTCACTGAAGAGACTTATGCTCGCACGTTCCAATGCAAAAGTGAAGAATATATTTAAACCGGATATCATTTCTGTTAATACTGATACAGATTCTGAGGACGTAGCTAATATTATGGAGAAATATGATATTATTGCGCTCCCTGTTGTTGATGCATTAGGCAGGTTGAAGGGAAGAATTACCATCGATGATGTTGTTGATGTGATCAAGGAGGAAGCCGAAAAGGATTACCAGATGATTTCCGGAATTACTGAAGATGTTGAACCGGCAGATACTATTTTTATACATACAAGGGCTCGTATTCCCTGGCTTTTCATAGGTATGATAGGTGGAATACTTGGAGCTCATGTAATTGGAATATTTAAACTGGAAATATTGAAGGATCCCCGACTGGCCATGTTCCTTCCCCTGATTGCAGCCATGGCAGGAAATGTTGGTGTGCAATCTTCTTCCATAGTTGTGCAGGGCCTCGCAAATAAAACCATCGACTTTGATTCAACATGGAAAAAGATACTAAAAGAATTTTCCATTGCTTTTATAATAGGATTGACATTTTCAATCCTTATTCTTGCATATAACCTTGTGTTTAGTGATTCAATACAATTGACACTCACCGTAAGCAGTGCCCTTTTTAGTGTGATATTATTTGCATCGGTTTTCGGAACGTTTATTCCAATTATTTTAAACAAATTTCATATTGATCCTGCAGTTGCCACAGGCCCTTTTATAACCACAATGAATGATATTATTGGGATGTTTATTTATCTGGGATTAGGGCGCATACTTTATGGTATTTTTGCTTAAAGGATTAATATTAATTTTATATCCTTTTAACAATGCCATAAATAACTTTTTTTCAATAAGTTTTTAACGATTTGGAATAGATTTTAACAATTTGGGCATTCATAAAACCATGAACCTAAAAAGTTAATATCTTAGTTGTTCCATCATTTTTGATCTACACTATTTAATAATATTTAATTGTAAATGAGTACAACAAAAAAAATTAAAACTGCCTTAATATCAGTCTATCATAAAGACGGGATTGATGAGATTTGCACGAAACTTAATGAACTTGGAATTGATATCATATCCACAGGAGGAACAAAATCTTTTATTGAGGAGATGGATGTACCGGTCAAGTCTGTTGAAGAACTGACATCCTATCCTTCTATTCTTGGCGGAAGAGTTAAAACTCTGCATCCAAAAATTTTCGGTGGCATTCTATCCAGAAGAGATGAGGCACTGGATAATGAACAGATTCAGCAATACGCAATTCCTGAAATTGACCTGGTGATCGTAGATCTGTATCCCTTTGAACAAACTGTTGCATCAGGAGCAGGAGAGCAGGATATTATTGAGAAAATAGATATCGGAGGGATCTCTTTGATTCGGGCTGCAGCAAAGAACTTTAAAGACGTTGTCATCATTCCTTCACAAAATCAATATTCTGTACTGCTCGAAATTCTCGAGGGCGGTGGCGAAACAAATATTGAACAAAGAAAGGAACTTGCAATGAAAGCATTCGATATTTCATCGCATTATGATACTGCAATTTTTAATTTCTTTAATGACGGATCTGAAGAAAAAGTCTTCAAATACAGCAGGGGGCCTGCAAAAGTTTTGCGCTATGGTGAGAATCCACATCAGAAAGGAATATATTATGGCGTATTCGGTGATATTTTTGATCAATTGCATGGGAAAGAGATCTCCTATAACAATTTTCTTGATATTGAGGCTGCAGTATATCTGATTGATGAGTTTAAAGAAACGACATTTGCCATTCTGAAGCATAACAATGCATGTGGCATCGCCTCCAGGGAAAAATTAATTGAAGCATACAAGGATGCTTTAGCCGGTGATCCGGTATCAGCATTTGGTGGAATTCTGATAACGAACAGGGAAATTGATAAAGCAACCGCTGCTGAAATAAATGATCTTTTTTGTGAAGTTGTGATTGCACCGGCATATAATAATGAAGCACTGGAAATTTTAAAATCCAGGAAGAACAGGATTGTTCTCATCAGCAAAGATTGTGAATTGCCGAAAAAGCAATTCCGCTCACTTCTGAATGGTGTTCTGGAACAGGACAAAGATACATCAATGGAGAACAGGGGAAAAATGAAACCTGCCACGAAGCAACTTCCGACCGATCAGGAATATATTGATCTTGAATTTGCAAATAAAGTGGTAAAGCATTCCAAGTCGAATACCATTGTATTAGCGAAAAATAAGCAATTGATGGCAAGCGGTGTTGGGCAAACTTCAAGGGTTGATGCCTTAAAACAGGCAATTGAAAAAGCAAAGAACTTTGGTTTTGATTTACGTGGTGGTGTGATGGCTTCGGATGCCTTTTTTCCGTTCCCTGACTGTGTTGAAATAGCAGATCATGCTGGCATTACTTCGGTAGTGCAGCCGGGAGGGTCGATCAGAGATAAAGAATCAATAGAATATTGCGACCAGCATAATATGTCAATGGTGTTAACCGGTATCAGACATTTTAAACATTGATTTATTTTTCTTATCGGAAAAATAAACCTTTATCTGAACGAATCGTACTATTGATTTTCAGGAGAACAATAAGTCCTATTTATAAATAGAACAGAATTCAGGATATTTGTTGATTTCTTGTATATTTCTTTAAAAGACTTATAAAAATTCTTCTTAGTTTTATGAATTAATCTGTTTTGTAACAAACACAACTTGAGCAGATGGGATTGTTTTCTTTTCTTACACAGGAGATAGCGATAGACCTCGGGACAGCTAATACTATAATTATACATAATGATAAAGTAGTGGTTGATGAGCCATCCATTGTCGCAATTGATAATTTAACAGGTAAATTACTTGCCATTGGTACTCAGGCACGGCAAATGCATGGTAAAACCCATGAAAATATCAAGACAATACGCCCGCTTCGCGACGGGGTAATTGCAGATTTTAATGCAGCGGAGCAGATGATCAGGGGCATGATCAAAATGATAAATCCCAAACAAAAATTCTTTACTCCAACATTAAGAATGGTGGTTTGCATACCATCGGGGAGTACCGAAGTTGAAATACGGGCTGTAAGGGATTCATCAGAACATGCCGGAGGTCGTGATGTCTATATGATTTATGAACCAATGGCGGCGGCAATTGGTATAGGTATTGATGTTGAAGAGCCCGAAGGAAGTATGGTTGTTGATATTGGCGGAGGAACAACAGAAATTGCGGTTATAGCACTTGGAGGTATTGTTTGCAACCAGTCAATTCGTATTGCAGGTGATGGTTTTACGGCAGACATACAAGCTTACATGAGACATCAGCATAATATCAAAATTGGTGAACGTACTGCTGAAGATATTAAGATTGAAGTTGGTTCAGCTCTTCCTGATCTTGACAATCCTCCTCCGGATTACAATGTACGAGGGCCCAACCTTATGACTGCCATGCCTATAGAAATACCGATCTCTTACCAGGAAATATCGCATTGCCTGGATAAATCATTGTCAAAGGTGGAATCCGCGATAATATCTGTTCTTGAACAGACACCTCCGGAATTATATGCTGATATTGTGAGCAAAGGCATATACCTTGCCGGTGGCGGAGCACTTCTGAGAGGCCTTGATAAGCGCTTAACAGATAAGATCAACATTCCTTTTCATATTGCTGAAGATCCTTTACATGCAATTGCAAGAGGTACTGGTATTGCATTAAAAAACGTTGACAAATTCTCATTTCTGCTTCGTTGAAAATAAAAGGCGCTCATGAAGAACCTTTTACGTTTTTTTTATCGGTATCATTCAACAATATTGTTCCTGGTTCTGGAAATTATTGCATTTATTTTCATAGCAAAATACAATAGTTTTCACCGCAGCAGACTTTTTAATGTCAGGCATGCTATGTTGGGTGATTTCACCGCTAAGTTTGATAATTATTCACAATATTTGTCTTTATTGGAAGAAAATAAAGCCTTAAGAGAGGAGAACGTAAAATTGTATAATCTTCTCCCCGGTTCTTATTTTAATCCTATTACGAAATATATTCCTGATACAAACAAAACAGACAGGAAATTTTATTTTATCGGAGCCAGAGTAATTAACAATTCTACGAACAAGCAGTATAATTTTATCACGTTAAACAGGGGAAAGCATCATGGAATTGAACCTGAAATGGCAGTTATATGTGACAGGGGTATTGTTGGTGTTGTAAAAGAATCCACAAACAATTTTGCAACAGTCGTTTCGGTATTAAACAGAGAGTTTTTTCCTAATGCTATGATAAAAAGAAACAGGTACTTTGGGTATATTCAATGGTCAGGGAAAAGATATGACAAAGTTATCTTAAAGGAAATCCCGGTACATGTTGAAGTATTGGAAGGAGACACAATAGTTACGAGTGGTCACTCTTCAATTTTCCCCGAAGGGATTTTGATCGGAACAGTGGAAAAGTATGTGCTGGCAGAGGGTATATTTTACGATATCACAGTTGATCTCTCAACAGATTTTAAAAGTCTTACCAATGTTTTGGTAATAAAGAATATAATGAAGGAAGAACAACTCGAACTTGAAGAGAAAATAGAACATGATTAAAGTAATAAGTAGAAACATATTGCGATTTCTTATGCTTGTTCTTTTGCAGGTTATGATATTCAATAACATTGAGATAAGCGGATATCTGAATCCTTATATTTATATTATTTTTATCATATTGCTTCCTTTTGAAACTCCGGCATGGGTATGTTTATTGCTGGGATTTTTCCTGGGACTTTCCATAGATATTTTTACTGAAACTATGGGAATGCATACTGCGGCAACGGTTTTTATTGCTTATATCAGGCCATACATACTTTCCAGTTTTGCTCCTCGAGACGGGTACGAGTCAGGGACTTTTCCGCGGGTTTATTATTACGGATTGCCCTGGTTTATTAAATATGCATCATTGCTTGTGTTTGCCCATCATCTTGTATTGTTTTATGTTGAGATGTTTAAATTTCAGGATTTTTTCTCTACCTTACTTAGAGTAATTCTTAGTTCACTTTTTAGCATAACTCTTATTGTTGTAAGTCAATATTTTATTTTCAGAAAATAGACTATGGAACAATACATCAACAGAAAGTATATTATCGGAGGAATTATTCTGTTGATAGGCTTGATTTTTATTGTTCGTTTATTTTTTCTGCAGGTTGTAAATTCTTCTTATAAATTATCAGCTGAAAGTAATACAAGGCGGATGGAGATCGTGTATCCTGCCAGAGGATTGATTTTTGACCGGAACGGTATTATGATCGCTCATAACTTACCATCATACGATCTTAAAATTGCTCCTTATGAACTGGAAGCTTTTGATTCAACAGAGCTCTGTGAGATACTCCAGATAGATATCAATACATTGAGGGAAGGCATTAAAAGGGTCAAAAGTCATCCGAATGAACGATTCAATCCTTTTATTAAACAATTATCATCTGAAACGTTTGGAATCCTGAAGGAAAAACAGTATAAATTTCCTGGATTTTATTTCAGTATTAGAACTCTGAGGGAATACGACATGGAAATTGCTGCCCATTTGCTAGGATATGTGGGAGAAGTAGATTCTTCAATTATTCTTAAGAATTCCTATTATGAACTGGGAGATTATATTGGAGTAAGCGGAATTGAATTTTCATACGAAGAAATTCTGAAAGGAGAAAAGGGAAGAAAGTACAAACTAATTGATGTACATGGCAGAGAACAGGGGTCCTATAAGGATGGCCGTTATGATACGGATGCAAAACCCGGGAAAAACATTACTGTAACCATTGATGCTGACCTTCAGGAATATGGCGAACAACTTATGCATAACTATGAAGGAAGTATTGTAGCCATTGAACCTTCAACGGGTGAAATTTTAGCCTTTATTTCCACTCCAACCTATAATCCTTCTTTGTTGGTTGGAAGGCAGAGAGAAAAAAACTATTTTGTTTTGAAAAATGACACCCTTGAACCTCTTTTTAATCATGCAATACAGGCATTGTATCCTCCGGGAAGTGCTTTTAAGACAGTGAATGCCTTAATTGCGCTTCAGGAAAATGTTATTACCAACAGTACAACCTATTATTGCGATTTGGGGTATTATGCCAGAGGGGTTAAAATTGCTTGTCATGCGCATGATTCTCCATTAGATCTTGTCCATGCAATACAACAATCCTGCAATGCTTATTTTTGTAATGCTTTCAGGAAAATTATTGAAGATCCGGATTTTGAATCTGTTGAAGATGCCTATACAAATTGGAGAAATCACCTTGTTTCCATGGGTTTCGCCCAACCGCTTGGGGTGGATTTGCCCTATGAAAAAGGTGGACTCATCCCTAAACCTGATTATTATGACAGATATTATGGAAAAAACAGGTGGAAGGCATTGACCATTATTTCTATGGCAATCGGTCAGGGTGAAGTTCTGACTACTCCCTTACAGATAGCAAATCTTGCAGCATTGATTTCAAATCGGGGATATTATTATATTCCACATGTAGTGAAAAAAATTGAAGGTATTGATACGATTAGAAGTACATTTACAATACCAAATTATTCAACCATTGACACAAATTATTTTAAAGTTGTGGTAAATGGTATGGAAAAAGCTGTGAATGAATCAGGTGGTACTGCTACCTGGGTAAGACATAAAAACATTATTATATGTGGAAAAACAGGGACAGCAGAAAATCCACAAGGGGAAGATCATTCCGTATTTATGGCGTTTGCTCCAAAGGATGATCCCAAAATAGCTATTGCGGTGTATGTAGAACATGGCAAATGGGGCGCATCTTATGCAGCACCAATTGCCAGTCTCATGATTGAGAAGTACCTTACCGATTCCATTGCACCGAATCGAAAATGGATTGAAAGAAGAATGCTGGAACGTAATTTATTGAACGTAGAGTGAGAAGACAAATTGACATAATCACGAATACAGACTGGCTTACCATATTTTTATACCTGGTGCTGGTAGCATTTGGATGGTTGAATATTTTTGCCGTGAATTACGAGCCCGGAAGCGGTTCTTTTTTCCGATTGGAAAACCGGTATACAATGCAACTGGCATGGATATTACTATCCTTAATTATTGCAGTTCTTATTTTTATAATTGACAGTCGTTTTTACATATATTTCGCATATCCGTCTTATGCACTGGGTATTTTTATGTTATTGATCGTGTTGGTTATTGGTACTGCTGTTCATAGTTCAAAATCCTGGATAGTATTGGGTCCCGTTAGTATTCAACCTTCCGAGTTTGCGAAAGTTGCTACAATTCTTGCTATTGCCAGGTTTTTATCGAGTTATAATATTAAATTATCCCGTTTCAGGAATATAGTAATTTCTCTTGGAATAATTTTTTTCCCTGCAGCCCTTATAGCACTTCAACCTGATATCGGATCGGTTATTGTATATGGAGTTTTATTGCTTGTATTATACCGTGAGGGTTTGCCCGGTTGGGTGATTTTGGTTTTGATAGCAATCGGAGGTCTGTTTTTGGGAATTCTTGCATTTTCACAGTTCATTATGGTAACAATACTTGGCATCCTTGCTGTACTTGCCTTCGCTCTTATCAATAAAAGTATTATGAGTGTTTTCTGGGCACTTTTATTGTCAGCTTTTGTAGCAGCTTTAATGGTAATATTACATCGTTATACCTACCTAAATTTCAGCAGCTATATAATTTTGCTGCTTACATTAGGGGTATTAACTCTTTCGGCATTTATTTATGCAATTGTTAAAAAAAACAGAATGGTCTACCTTATTGTATTCTCGCTTATTTTGTCTATCGGATTTACTTATACAGTAGATCATTTGTTTCATAACGTATTAAAAGAACATCATCGACATCGTGTAAATGTTATGCTTGGTCTTGAATCTGATCCTTACGGATATGAATACAATGTAAGACAATCAAAAATTGCCATTGGCTCAGGAGGTTTTTCAGGAAAAGGATTTTTGCAGGGAACTCAAACAAAATTCCGGTTTGTACCTGAGCAGAGTACTGACTTTATATTTTGTACTGTTGGGGAAGAATGGGGATTTCTGGGATCTTTTAGTCTGGTTATCATGTATGTTGGTTTGCTGATCAGACTCATTATTTTATCGGAACGTCAGCGATCTTCCTTCAGCAGGATTTATGGGTACGGAGTATTATCCATCCTATTTTTCCATTTTGCTATCAATATCGGAATGACAATTGGATTGTTTCCGGTAATTGGTATCCCCCTGCCATTTTTAAGCTATGGAGGCTCTTCTCTTTTTGCTTTCACCATCATGTTGTTTATTTTTATTCGCCTGGATTCAACCCGCAAAGCATATCTTGTATAAATCTCTGATAATGCTTGCTGTTATCGTAATATTTCGTCAAATCTTAAGTCTATTGTAATACCCCGTTTCTCAATCATGTATTTGATGATTTCAGGGAAAAATGTCAGGAATTCACTTTGCAGCTGGATGTAATATTTTCTAATAATTTCCCTGGCAAATTCACTCTCATCAGGCAAAGTTGTACGCATCGACATTCGGTTCAACACCATAATTATGCCTTCAGCACTTTTGTATACATTAATCCAGTCGTTCTTAATAAACGAGGGTACAAAAAACTGGACGCGTTCGGGAAGAATAGAATAATTCCTTCTCAAACTTTGGAAAATATTTTCTTTAAAATCATCGAGTGAGTGAGGTGAAAAGAAGTCCCAGCTATTGACCAGAAAATGATCATAAAGAATGTCAATAATGATGCCCGAGTATTTATGGTAACACTTTGAGAAATAACTTTTACTCTGGCTAACAATTTTATGTTTGTCAGTAAATGTATCTATTCGTCTGTGAAGTAATATCCCCTTTTTTATCATTTCGGGATAATTGTTGTAATCTTTTCCTTTAACATAATCACCAATAAAATTCCCGATCATTATCCCTTCTTCTGTTCCGGAAAGAAATATGTGAGCCAGATAATTCATTTCAGAGTTGCCAGTAATCTATAAAGATAACTGGCAACCGTATATTAATTATAATCTTTTTTTAATTTTTTTTGTTTCTTTTTCAAATTCTGGTTTTTCAAGCAAAGCGAACATATTCTTCTTGTATTCTTCAACACCGGGCTGATCGAATGGATTTATCCCTAAGAGGTAACCACTAATACCACATGCTTTTTCAAAAAAATAAATCAATTGTCCAAGATAATATGCATTGATTTCAGGAATTTCTATTTTAAGGTTTGGTACGCCTCCATCAAGGTGAGCCAACATTGTTCCCAACTCTGCCATTTTATTAATGAAATCTATGTTTTTTCCTGCAAGGTAATTTAGCTTATCAAGATTGTCAGAATTTGACGGAATGGTAGTTATGAATTTCGTTTTTTTAACGGATATTACGGTTTCTATTAGGATACGCTCTCCTTCCTGTATGTATTGACCCATTGAATGTAGATCTGCCGTCAGATCAACACTGCTCGGATACATTCCTGCATTTTTCTTTCCCTCACTTTCACCAAAAAGCTGTTTCCACCATTCGGCCAGGTAATGAAGTTTATTTTCGTAGTTGGCCAATATTTCAATTTTTTTCCCCTTACTATATAGAATATATCTTGTTGCTGCATAAATAGCAGCAGGATTATTGATAAATGGTACAGCCTGGTTGCATTTGATCTCCATATCTGAAGCTCCTTTTACCAGGGATCTGATGTCAAACCCCCCCATAGCCAGAGGCACAAGTCCTACAGGTGTAAGTACAGAATATCGGCCTCCGATATCATCCGGAATGATAAAGGTTTTGTATCCTTTTCGATCTGCAAGAGTCCTTAATGCTCCTTTTTCCTTATCAGTAACCGCGACAATTAACTCTTTGGCCTGCTCTATGCCAATTTGTCTTTCCAGGTGATCTTTCAATATGCGAAATGCTATTGCAGGTTCTGTTGTGGTTCCTGATTTTGAAATAACAACCAGTCCATAGGTATTTTGATCAAGCAATTCCAGAAGTTCATACAAATAATCTTCTCCAATATTTTGTCCTGCAAAAAGTATTGTCGGGAAATCTTTCTTTTTCTTCAGATGGGCAAATGTGTCAGATAGTGCTTCTACGATCGCTTTTGAACCCAGGTATGAACCACCGATGCCAATGACTATAATATAATCGACCTTTTTTCTGAATGATGAAGCATAATTCTCCAGGTCAAGAAGAAACTTATTATCTATTGATGATGGTAAGTTTACCCACCCAAGAAAATCTTTTCCCTTTCCGGTTTTTTCATGTAGTGCTCTGTTTGCTTTTTCTGCTTTGGCTTGAAGAGCAATAATTTCTTCCTTACTCGCAAATTTATATACCTGGCTAACATCCAGTTTTAAAGATTCCATTTCAATACTATTATTTGTGATTATTTTAATTTTTCTTCCAACAGCTTGATTTCAATAGCAGGAGATATTTTATCGTGTAGTATATGGTATACCGCGTCAACAATTGGCATATTAACCTTATGTTGTTCATTTATTTCCTTGATACAGTTTACAGCATAATAACCTTCAGCTACCATATTCATTTCAAGTTGTGCTGATTTGGCAGAGTACCCCTTTCCAATCATAGTACCAAAAGTCCTGTTCCTGCTAAACTGCGAATATGCTGTTACAATTAAATCTCCCAAATATGGGGAACTGTTAATTTTGCGTTTGCTTTTGTATGTTTTATCGAGAAATCTTTTGATTTCCTGGAGTGCATTGGAAATTAAAACAGCCTGAAAATTATCTCCATATCCTAATCCATGACTTATGCCTGCGGCAATTGCTATAATATTTTTGAGCACAGCAGCATATTCGGTTCCATATATGTCAGTAGATACTTTTGCTTTCACAAAATAACAACTTAAGTGGTCGGCAATAAAACTGGCGTCCTTTTTGCTTTTGGATGAAATTGTCAGGTATGATAGCCTTTCAAGAGCAATTTCTTCAGCATGACAAGGACCGGAAATAATGCCAATTGAACCAAAAGGCACCTTATAAATACGATTAAAAAATTCAGCAACAGTAAGATTGTAAACGGGGACAATGCCTTTTACTGCAGAGACAATAAACTTATTTTCAAACATTCCTTCGCAATTTTCCAGAGATTTTTCCAGAAAAGGAGCAGGGATGGCAATAACGATTAAATCAGATGATTGTATAGCTTTATGAATGTCACTATAAAAGGATATTTTTGAGGTATCTAACTTTATAGATGTTAAATACTTTGGGTTATGTTTATATTTTTCAATAAACTGAATATCTTCTTCGTTTCTGATAAACCAGTTTAATTGATCAACATTGTTTAACAACAATTTCGCCAGGGCTGTTCCCCAACTACCACCGCCAAGCAAAGCAATACGATTTTTCGATACCATAAGTCACAAATACATTATGAAGCAACAAAGTTAACATTCTTACTTATTAGACAATGCCGAAATCTATTCAATAAAACTTGTATACAGAGAAATAAGATTCAGATTAGCTCCCCGGCAAATACTTCCTGTCAACCTTCATGTAATGCTCCAGGGATTTGTCTGGTTGTTCGTATTTTTCAGGAATGGGCATTTTAGAAAAGGTTTGATAATATAGCAGACAAGCATTCCGCCATTCAATAGCATCTTCCAACTGTATTTTTAAAAGTGACTGCACATGCTGAAAACGTTCTTCATCAATTTTGCCTTTTAGGGTATTCCACGTATCCTGCATCTCACGAACCTGATCTACTCCTTTATAATATTTCAAACACAATTCTTCCCAAAGTGTATTTCCCGATTTCATTTTGAAATCCCAGGGAACATGATGGAACCAGAGCAACAATTCTTCCGGACAGGTTTCAATGTTTCCGAATATTTCATCCAGTGGAGAAAAATACTGGCTTATCGCATTGCTTCCGGTTTTTGTTCTGTCAAATCCAATCCCTGTTTCATCAGCCTTATTATAATATGCAGATGTCCAGTCGGCGCGGGGTTTGTCTTTGATCCACGGACCGGGGCCGTAATGGTGATGCCATGCCATTTGGTGGTGCAATCCCAGGGGAGTTCTGTAATTTACTCCTGCCTCACGCGAAATCATCATAATTTTGAGCATTGTATCAATTACCTCCTGGTTGTTGGAATATGTCATTCTGATCCATCCTTTGGCAATCTCTTCCGAAGCAGCTTCCGGATCCCATGCAAGCTGCCCCAGTGCATACCAGTTGGCTTGTGCTATCGGATGTCCGCACCAGTTCCTGTCGTCACCAATATTTGACACTCCGGCCATACCTGTTTCACTGTAATCAAACAAAGAGCCGTTTATCACTTTAAACACTTCTGATCCTGCTCCTTTGGCATAGGTATCCGAATGCAGACATTCTTCATATAAGGGAGCGAGATACGTAAGATGAATATCCTGTCCCAGGTATTCCTGTGTAACCTGGAATTCCATCATGGTCGGTGTTTGTTCCATTGCTCCGAATAAAGGATGAAAAGGTTCACGGGGCTGAAAATCAATGGGACCATTCTTCACCTGGATCAACACGTTATCTTCAAACTTTCCGTCAAGCGGTTTGAATTCGTTATAGGCTTGTTTGGCCCTGTCTTCGGGCTCTTCGTTGGAATATACAAAGGCCCTCCACATAACGATTCCGTTATAGGGTTTTACTGCTCTTGCCATTAGATTTGCACCTTCGGCATGAGAACGGCCATAGTTTTGCGGACCAGGTTGCCCTTCTGAATTTGCTTTGACTAAAAAACCACCGAAATCGGGTATATAGGAATAAATTTCTTTGGTCTTATTATTCCACCAATCTATCACATTTTCTTGCAAAGGATCGGCAGTCTGTAAACCACCAATTTCCATAGGAGCACTGAAACGGGCAGTGAGGTAAACTCTGATTCCATAGGGTCTGAAAACATCTGCCAGGGCAGCTACTTTTTCAAGATATTCGGGTGTTAGTACCTGGGCATTTGCATTTACATTGGTAATGACAGTACCATTAATACCAACAGAAGCATTGGCACGTGCATAATCCTTGTAACGGGGGTCAATATAATCAGGCAGCGTATTCCATTTCCAGAGTGAAAATCCTGCATATCCCCGCTCCACTTTTCTGTCCAGATTGTCCCAGTGGTTCAAAAGCCGGTGTTGTATTTTGGGTGTACCTGATATATTCAATTCTGTGATCGATTGATGAGTTTGAATCAGCTTAAGGAAATGGTATACACCATAAAGTACCCCGATATCGGTGTTTCCTGTAATCACTGTCATTTTTTGCTTATTGACTTCTGCTGAAAAAACAAGAAATCCCTCGTTGCCGATATCCTCAAGGGTCTTGTCTGCTAATAAACTGCTGATTGTTAATGAATTTTCAGGAGTACCGATGAGCAGGGTGCCTTCCTTTACTTCTTCGTTTTCAGAAACAGAATTTCCGAATAGGCCTGATAATCCTCCTACAATTTCCTCTCGGGCAACAATCATGGTTGGAGATTCGCCGTTTATAGTTATACATTTTACCAATTGCCTGTACTCATTTAACAGCGAATCATTTTCAATTTGATCATACCTTAACCAAAGCCGGTAGCCATCTTCAGCTTTAGATTTCTGTGTACGGATTAACATAATGGTTCCGACAATACATGTCAATAGAACAAGTGTTTTTTTCATTTTTCTGATTTTCCGTTGTTATTACAGCTAAGGTTAATTATCTATAAAAATAAGGATTTTCCGCTTCATAAGTTTATTCCGTAAACTGAGTATAAATTATCGCAAGTTTTAAACAGGTTAAAAACATAGAGTTCTGCTATTCAGAAAATTATAATTATTGATTTTTTCTCATACTTTTCAATTGCTAATGATAAACACTGTCATTTGATTATTTTAGTATGTTTGTGCATTAACAAGAAACACCTCATCATCATGCCAAGCTTTGTAATTAATGAAAAATGCGATGGATGTAAGGCCCAGGATCGCACAGCATGTCAGTACGTATGTCCGAATGATCTGATGGTACTTGACAAAGTAAAGAATAAAGCCTATAACCGGGCAGTGGAGATGTGCTGGGAATGTTATAGCTGCGTAAAAATATGTCCGACACAAGCAATTGAAATAAGGGGATACGCTGATTTTATGCCTCTTGGAGCCGTTGTACAACCTATGCGAAGCAGCGATACTATTCTGTGGGCAGTTCGTTTCAGGAACAAAACCATTAAGAGATTTAAATTTCCCATCCGAACCACTCCGGAAGGAAGTATTGTTCCTGATGCCGGTTTTTCAACAGGAACAGAGGACTTGAAAAGTCCACTATTAAGAACCGAACCGGAATCGATAGGAACGGACTTATATGAAAAATGAACAATTAAAAATTATTAATGGATGATTCGGAAGGTAATTGGGAAGACATTCTTCATTATTAATTATTAATTTTTAATTATACCAACAATGGATCTTAATCAATTTGAGACTGTTATTATAGAAACCGATCTGCTAATTCTTGGCGGGGGCATGGCGGCCTGTGGTGCAGCCTTCGAAGCGGCATATTGGGCTAAAAAACACAACATGAAAGTGACCCTTGTCGATAAGGCTGCTATGGAACGAAGTGGTGCTGTTGCTATGGGTCTTTCAGCGATAAATTTATACCTGGGGCTAAAAGACGGAAAAAATACGGTGGAAGATTATGTCAATTATGTGAAAACTGATCTTATGGGCATAGCCCGTGACGACCTGGTTGCCAATATTGCACGACATGTCGATTCAACTGTTCATTTGTTTGAAAAATGGGGTCTGCCTATCTGGAAGGATGAGAATGGAAAATACATTCATGAAGGGCGATGGCAGATCATGATCCATGGAGAATCCTATAAAAATATAGTATCTGAAGCTGCAAAAAATGCACTGAAAGAATTGGGTGGTAATGGTCAGTATTTTGAGAGAATATTTATTACGGAACCTATTCTGGATGGTAACAAATGTGTTGGAGCTGCAGGATTCAGTGTCAGGGAGAATAAATTCTACATTTTTAAAGCGAAAGCTGTTCTGGATGTTATGGGTGGTGCTGTTCATATTTTTCGTCCGCGTTCTGTAGGTGAGGGATTGGGCCGTTCATGGTATCCTCCCTTCAATTCAGGAGCAAGTGCATATTTTACATTGAAAGCAGGTGCCGAGATGACTTGTCAGGAAGTTCGTTTCGTTCCTGTTCGCTTTAAAGATTCTTATGGCCCGGTAGGTGCATGGTTTCTATTGTTTAAATCGAAAGCCACAAATGCCAAAGGGGAAGATTATATGGTGAAAAGAGCATCAGAACTTGAAAAGTGGGCTCCGTATGGTACTGCAATACCAACTCCTGCAAATCTGAGAAATTACCTTATGTTACTTGAATTGGAAGAAGGGAACGGGCCTATTTATATGCGTACTGATGATGCTATTAAAGAACTGGTGGCCAATATGCCGGATGAAAAGGATGCAAAAAGAAAACTTAAAGAGCTGGAATCCGAAGCATGGGAAGATTTTCTGGATATGACGGTAAGTCAGGCTCTCAACTGGGCAGCCCATAACATCATGCCCGAAGAAAATCCATCGGAGATTGCTGCCTGCGAACCCTATTTTATCAGTTCGCATTCGGGTGCTTCCGGCGCATGGATCAGTGGGCCGAAAGATCTGGCTTCAGATGAGTATTTTTGGGGCTATGACAACATGACCACCGTTCAAGGATTATTTGCTGCGGGAGATGCATCGGGTGCATCTTCGCATAAATTTTCTTCCGGATCATTTACTGAGGGAAGGATTGCAGCCAAATCAGCGGTTGCTTTTTGTGTCGATAATAATCAGGAGGTTACAATATCACAGGAAAAAATAGAGGAACTGAAAGAAAACATACTCAGGCCGCTGGTAACTTTCGGGCAACATAAGGATTATGCCAATGATGAGGATGTGAATCCGAATTTTATTAAGCCAAAGATGTTTATGTTCCGCCTGCAAAAAATCATGGATGAATATGCCGGGGGAGCTAATGTTGGTTTTAAAACATCAAAACCATTGCTTGAAAAAGGACTGGAGTTTTTACAATATATGAAAGAAGATGCTGAAAAACTTGCAGCTTCCGATTTGAATGAATTGATGAGGTGCTGGGAAAACATACACCGTATGTGGCAGGCTGAATCGCATATCCGGACGATGTTATTCAGAGAAGAGACCCGGTGGCCGGGATATTATTTTCGAACAGACTTTCCTGAAATAAAAGAAGAATGGAAGTGTTTTGCCAACTGCCGCTGGAACCCCGAAACAGGCGAATGGGAAACCATGAAAAGGGAAATTAAAGAACTAACATAATATAAACTTAGTGATACTTCGTGCGTACATAGTGATCTTTGTGGTTCATGTTTTTTTACCACATAGGTACACAAAGGAACTCACCAGGGAACACAAAGAAATTTTTCTAAATTGACAGTACGAAATAAAAAACCCATACTGGTAATTGGAGGCGGAATAAGCGGAATAACTGCTGCGGTTGAGATAGCCGAAGTTGGGCATGAAGTGATTCTTATTGAGAAAGAAGCTTACCTCGGGGGACATGTGGTAAAGATGAATAATTATTTCCCTAAACTTTGTCCTCCTGCCTGCGGATTGGAAATCAATTTTCAAAGGATCAGGCAAAACACCCGAATTGAAGTGATGGTCTCCACTGAACTGGTTGCTCTTTCAGGTGAGAGAGGAGACTTTAAAGCTTCGTTAAGGACAACTCCGCTATATGTTAAGAATACCTGTACGGCCTGCAGGAAATGTGTTGACGTCTGTCCTGAAGTAAGGCCGGATGATTTCAATTATGGTTTTGGAAGTACCAAAGCGATATATCTGCCCCATGATATGGCTTTTCCCATGAAGTACAGTATCGACGACAGGTATTGTAAAAAAGAAAGCTGTAATAAGTGTGTTGAAATATGTGAATACGAAGCCATTGATCTTTTTGCAAAAGAAGAAATGAAGGAGGTTGAGGTAAGTGCTGTGATTTTAGCTACAGGTTGGGAAAATTACAATGCCGGTTTACTGGATAAACTGCATTACAACGAATTCAAAAATGTGGTTACGAATGTGGAGTTTGAACGTTTGCTAGCTCCCGGAGGCCCCGGAAAGGGGAGCCTTTTAAGACCTTCAGACCAAAAGGAACCAAAAGATATTGTTTTTGTACAATGTGCAGGATCACGTGATGAAAACCATTTGCCTTATTGTTCGGCTGTATGTTGTCCGGCATCATTAAAACATGCCCTGACTTGTCAGGAAAGATATCCCGGAAGCAAGATCAGGATATTTTATATTGATTTGCGGGTTACAGGAAGAAACGAAGATTTTTTGAAAAGAGTGGAAGAAAATAAGAATATTGAACTGGTAAAAGGTAAAGTTGCTAGTATTGAGGAAATTCCCGACTCTAAAAATTTGAGGATTGAAGCTGAGAATACAATGAAATCAAAAAAGATACGAGTGGAAACCGAACTCGTCGTTCTGGCAACCGGAATAGTTCCTAACCAACCTGCAATTGAAATGAAAACAAACCAGTACAATTTTATGTCCGGGGAGCAAAAAAGTGGTGTATATGCAATTGCCTGCGGGAAAAAGCCCATGGATGTTTCATCTTCAGTAAAGGATGCTACTGCTGCTGCATTGAAAACAATTCAAACTATACGATAAAAAGAATTGGTTTTGGATAAAAAAATAGGAATATATATCTGTTCAGGTTGTGGCATTGGCAATTGTCTTGATGTCACAAAACTTTCTCAGGCAGCATCGACGGAAAACACACTTATTTGTAAAATCCACAAAGCTTTGTGTTCTCCGGAGGGTTTTGAGATCATAAAAAAGGACATAGAAAAGGAACAGCTTTCAGGGATATGTGTTGCAGCATGCTCTCCGCGTGAAAAAACAGAACTGTTTAATTTTCGGGATCATATCCAGGTGGAAAGGATCAACATAAGGGAACTGGCTGCCTGGATCGGGGAACCAGGTGAAGAAAATACGCAGGTGGCAGCAGAGGATTATTTGAGAATGGGGATTACAAAATTGAAGACGACATCAATTCCCGAACCTTATATTGAAGACGAAATTTGTAATGATATACTGGTTGTCGGAGGAGGTGTTTCAGGTGTAACAGCTGCTATTGAGGGTGCAAAGGCAGGGTATACTATTTGCCTGATCGAAAAGGAGAATGATCTTGGAGGTTGGGCGAATAAACTATACAAACAAATCCCGTTTAAAGCGCCATATGATCAGCTGAAGGAGCCATTGGTTACGGAATTGATCGCCGAGGCTGAGAATAATAAATTTATTCGCATTTATAAATCAACAGCAATTCTTCAAATTGATGGTCATCCCGGCAGATTCGAGATTGCAATAAAACATGTAAAAACTGAAAAAATAGTTGTTGGAGCCATTGTTGCGGCTATGGGCTGGAAACCATACAATGCTAAAGCACTCTCTCAACTGGGGTATGGTACAAGCGACAAAGTCCTTACTAATCTTGAATTTGAAACACTGATCAAAGGGAATCCAAAACAAAGGTTACCAGGAACCATACTGTTTATTCAATGTGCCGGCTCCAGGGACAAAGATCACCTTCCATACTGTTCATCGTATTGCTGTGGTACCTCTTTAAAGCAAACGAAATACATAAGAGAATCAAATCCTGACAGTTCGGTTTACATTGTCTATAAAGACATACGCACACCGGGTATGTACGAGGAATTCTACAAGGAAGTACAAAGAGATGACCGGGTGTTTTTCACAAAGGGAGATGTGGAGAAAGTTGAAACTCAAAGTGAAAAATTAAAGGTTATCATAAAAAATACTTTACTGGGAGATGACATCAGCATAATGGCGGATATGATCATTCTGGCAACAGGAATGACTCCGGCGACTACTGCTGATCTGAATCTGAGCTATAGACTGGGTAAGGGTCTTCCCGAGCTGAAGTATGAATTTTCCGATTCGCATTTTATTTGTTTTCCATACGAAACAAGGCGTACGGGTATTTATGCAGCGGGTGCACTGCGGGCTCCTATGGATATTTCAGCTTGTATTGAGGATGCGGGAGGAGCAATGTTAAAAGCCATACAGTGTATTGAAGCAACAAAAAGAGGAGAAGCAGTGCATCCCCGGGCGGGCGACAAAAGCTATCCGGTACTGTTTATGGACAGGTGTACCGATTGCAAACGTTGTACGGAAGAATGTCCTTTCGGAATGTATGATGAAACGGAGAAAGGAACTCCTCTTCCAAATCCTGCCAGATGCCGTAGGTGTGGAATATGTATGGGTTCCTGTCCTGAAAGAGTGATCAGTTTTGCTGACTTTTCGATCAATTCAGTCTCTGCCATGATCAAATCGGTGAGTATGCCCGATGAATTTGAAGAAAAACTCAGGGTACTGGCATTTGTCTGTGAGAATGATGCATATCCTGCATTGGAGATGGCAGCAAGAAAAGGATTGAAATGGAGTCCTTTCATCAGGATTATTCCGGTTAGGTGCATAGGTTCTATCAACAAAGTCTGGATTTCAGATGCACTATCCTGCGGATATGACGGCATTTTACAAATAGGTTGTAAGCCCGGGGATGATTACCAGTGTCATTATATACAAGGAAGTGAACTGACTCAAAAGAGAGGAGAGAATCTGCAGGAAACCCTGCAAACCATGATGCTTGAACCGGAACGTATTAAAACCGTATTTGTTGAGATTACAGATTACCATAAGATACCTGTAATCTTTGAAGAATATATGAATGAGATTGAGGCAATAGGGCCTAATCCGTTTAAAAGCATGTAATTCCTATAGCTAATTAATTATGATAGAAGTATTGCCTGACATACAATTTAAAAAGGAACTCAGGAGAGTGAGCAAAGCTCCATTGAATGAATGTATACAATGCGGAACCTGTTCGGTCGTATGTTCATTAGCTCCTGATGAAAAACCTTTTCCGCGTAAGGAGATGATTTGGGCCGGGTGGGGCATGAAAGAAAAGCTCATTGCCAACCCGGATGTATGGCTTTGTTATCAGTGTGGCGATTGCAGTACATATTGTCCGCGCGGTGTAAAACCTTCAGAGGTGTTGGCCGGAGTCCGGCAGATCACTTACAGGCAATATGCCCGCCCAAGGTTTTTAGGAGAAATAATGAGTCATCCAAAATGGCTTCCCGTGGCTTTGCTTATTCCTGTTGTGATTATTTCTGTCATTCTTAAGATAGCCGGAACCTTATCCATTCCGGAAGGACCTGTAAATTACTCAAAATTTTTTCCTCATGCCTGGTTGAATGTGTCATTTACACTACTGACTTTTTTTTCATATGGTTTAGCATATTCAGGTCTGAAAAAATTCTGGAAGGATATAAAAATGCAATTTCCGGACTTTCAAATGAAAAAAAGTTATTTTAATTCTTTCAGGGAATCACTGATTGCTATTTTTAGTCACTCTCGATTTGGAAAATGTTCTTCTCAAAAATCCAGAAGGGTATCACATTTTCTGGTTTTTTACGGGTTTGTATTATTGCTCTTTGTAACAGCTTATGCCATTGTTGCAACAATTACTCATCATTATCCTCTTGGATTTCTGAATCCTTTTAAAATTGCAGGGAATGTTGCTGGACTAATGCTTATAGCCGGTTTAGGGATGATGATAATCAACCGGCTTTTTAACCGCAAGAATTTTGGAAGCAGCAATTATTCTGACTGGTTGCTATTGGTATCACTGTTTTTTCTGACTGTTTCGGGGCTTGTTGTTGAAATGTCTCGCCTTCTGAACTGGGGAAGTGCATACCATCTTTATTTCCTGCACCTGGTATGTGTGTGGTTTGTAATTATTTATTTACCGTATACTAAGTTTGGCCATCTCATCTATCGAACCCTTGCTATGATGATTGCCACTTCCATTGGCAGAAACTAAAGAATTTCCTGAGTCTTTGTTTTTGAATCAGCTTTGGAATAAAAAAGATTGTACGAAGCACCTATACTTACCCTAACCTGGTACATTTCGTAATCGATATTGGTAAATTCTTTTTTAAAAATACTCTTAAATCCGATATGAAAACGGCTCCAGAAATAGAGCCTGTGATTCAGATTATACCTGTATCCGAACAGAATTCCATAATCGTATGAATCCATATTACTGCTAAAATCAGTCTTGGCGGTAGCTATTCCCGGCAGAACAGCATTGTCGGTATCTTCTTTATTTACGGAAGATACACCATCCCTTCCTTCCGTATTAAATGATCCTTCCAGAATACGTGAATAATAAACTCCAAATGGTATGGCCCAGTTTTTCCCGGAACGGAATGTAGCGACAAGTGGGAATTCAACCTGCCGGATCTCTATATTTGATTTTGTATATCCTGTAAAATAAAGGGTGTAAGGTTCTCCATAAACATCCGTTGCGTGAAATTGCTGGCTGCGAACTTTTGCCTTTGCTGAAAAAGCAAGGATATGATAATTCACTTCCGCGGCAAGAAACCATTTTTCTTTTAGTTTGTATTCTCCACCAATCCCCAGTGTCGGATTCAATTTAGGTGTTCCGCCCGAACCATCGGGAATATCGGAAAAAGGAAATGGGACTGCTCCTCCCATGTCAATTCCAAGGCTGGGATAAATTGTCCATTGGAAATGCTGTGAAAATCCGTTCCAGGCAAAGCATGCTGTCAGGATAAATGCAAGTGTGAGTTTTTTCATGTTAAGGCAGCTAAAGTCAGATTAGTAATGCTGTATTTATTCTTCATAAATAAGCTCAGCATCATCCACAATCAGTGTACTTCCTACAGCACCTCTGTATTCGCTTCCATCTTTACTGGATGCAAATACAATTGTAATGTGTGTGGGTTTTGCATCGGAGTAATATTCGTAGTTCAGCACAATTTCAGTCAATTCTTCTACAGCATTCTCCTGGATTAATTCAGCCCGGCCAATCAGTTCAACATTGTCACCGTCTATGATCTCAAGATTTGACCACAAGAAACATTTATCTCCTCCTTCCAACGTATCAACCGTAAATCCTCCAAATATATTCGTGGGATCTATTAGTGTTGCGTCTACATAATGTTCACCAGGTGTATACTTGTATTTCAGTTTCAAAGCGGTCGGCCTGAAAGTAAACGGGATACCGAAATAAGTGGCCTGGTCAGGATCTGTAGGATTATTTATAGCACCCTGAATATCAAATCTCCCGGTAAATATGGTAGCGGAAGTAATTGGCACGGTAGGTGTTTCATCAGTGTAGATTTTTACGAGGGTGTTATCCCCGTCTATGATAGGCGTGGTACCATATTTATCATAAAGACTTGTTCCCATGTTAGCTGTGGCCCATATTGTTGAATTGGCTGACAAACCCGGTTCGAGGTGATGCTGCTGGTTCATTCCAATGGTATCGTACCAGTCTTCGAAATCCGCATTGGGCAATTGCTTGTCTCTTATTGTGAATGTCCAGTTGGTTTGATCCCCGTTTTCTGCAGTTACAACATAAGTAATACCGCCGTCCTTGTTGTTAAATGAGACTTCATCACCCGAATTCGGCAATATGGTTGCACCCGGGGATACTTCAATTTCAGGAGTAATTGATATGGGTGGATTTTCGCTTGCAAGATTATTTTGCGAAAGCATCAGCACCTTATTAAAACTCTCATCGATAACAACATCCTCCAGTGCAAAATCGGAAATACTGGTACTAATAATGGAAAAACCAAGGATCTGAGCTTTATCAGAAGGGTCATCATCTTTTTTGCAGCCTGCAATCAAGAGAATTGAAATTAAAAGAAGTGCAAGTTTTTTCATTTTGGATGAGTTATATATATCGAATGGAAAGATAGAAAAAAATCGGGAAGTAACATGTTTTAATTTCAAACAGGGGAAAATTCTAAATTCAGGCAGGAATTGGAATATGAAAATATAGAACTCCGGATAAGAATATTGTTAAAATATTCATTCATTCAATAACGATCCCATAGCGATATTCATCTATAATTGCATTGTTTTTTGTGATTGATTTTTTGCTTGTTCCTTCTTGCATAAAACCGCATTTCTCCAATACTTTCTGCGATGCTTTGTTGTGTTCAAATACGCCGGTAAAAATGCGGTGCAGTTTCAAATTTTCAAATCCATAACTTACTAATAGTCTGACTGCCTGAGTAGCTATTCCTTTATTCCAGTATGCTTCACCAATCCAGTAGCCTATTTCAGCAGTGTTTTTGTAAATATCGGTTTGCAAAACCAGGCCTGTAATTCCAACCAATTCATTATAGAATACTATAGCAAAAGTGATTTTCGGATCCTCTTTTCTACATGATTCTATAAATTTGGCTGCATCTTTCTCGGTATATGGATATGGGAAATAGTCCCTGACATTGTCCCAGATTTTTTTATTGTTTGCCAGTTGAGCCAGTCTTTTTTTATCAGCAAACTCCAGTTCTCTCAGGATTATGCCCTTATTTGCAGGAATAAGCATATTTATAAATTAAGAACATCCATATTTTGAATGGATGAATCAATTGGCAGGGTATCAATATTTACAGCTCCTTTTTTAGCCAGTTGATACCTGACCACAGCAAGTGACTGCAATTTGTTATCAATATCTACCTGAATGCTAAATTCAGTAAATAATTTCCCGACGTTTTTTGTAGGTTCATCGGCGAAAAGTGCATTGTTGCCCAGATAACTTTCAATATCAGAAACATTTTCATTGGGAACATTAAAAAGTATCATAACCTTGTTCTCTGCATTTACAACTCCATAAAGATTCAAAAGAAACATTTTTAACAACTCCTGTTTTTCTTTGTCCTTTTTTAATTCAGGATTTATGTAAATTCCTGTTTCCGATTCCATTATGGTATCAATGACAGTGAGGCCATAATTCTTGATAGCATTTCCGCTCTGCGTTATTTCTACTCCCAGATCGGCACCTTCGTTTTTCACTTTTGCTTCTGTTTTCCCCCATGTTTCGTATACCAATATGCCTTTTCCAATTTTAGGCGGAGTTTTGTATTTCTGTACGGAGAAATCGCTATATTCTTCATACAATCCCGTTTTCATGAGTACTTCGTGAAGCCAGTTCAATGTAAGGTAAGGCATTTCAGTTACCACAGTAATGATCTTTTTTTTCCGCAAAAGTTCTTTAACAAAACGTTCTATACTTGAGAATTTATCATTGGCTGCAATGCCTACGATTTTAACATTTCCCCTGTTTAGTGAAAGTACTTTTTCGAGATTTATCCGGGATTTGTATTCCAGTCTTAGTTCCATTACTCTTTCCTGAATCCAGTCATCCCCCGCAATGGCAACATCCAGTTCACCAATCCCGAGTTGTGATCCAAATTCCTGTGGCCGGCCATCCCAGCCAAACATATAATTTGTGGTAATGAATTTGCTGGGCCCGCCGGAATCATATCCCCTGGTTCTGAAACCTGCTTTTTCCAGCAATTGAACAAGATTTCCTCCTCTTGTCGGATTGGCGAGTGATCCTGCAGGCAAGCCAATGATAAGTTGTTTTTCTTCTGTCATCTGGTGTTGTTTTATTCATCAATGAATTTCAGTATGTTTCCTTCAATCTTTCTATAGTAGCACGATGTATGAGGCATTCCGTCTTTCTTTTTTGCATGACAAGCTCCTTTGCCCATGGGAGTGACCATATAGAGAAGTGAATTTTGTTCACAATTTATCCTGATTTCTTCAATTTTCAACATATCGCCTGAAGTAAGTCCTTTTTTCCAGAGTTCTTTTCTGCTTCGGCTGTAATACGTGGCATAACCACTTTTTATAGTCTCTTCAAAGGCTTTCCTGTTGGCAAAGGATAGAATCAGCACTTCCTTTGTGGTGTAATCCTGCGTTACAACGGGGATAAGCGTATTTCCATCTTCACCAAAGTCAAGTTGCAGCTCTGAGGTATATTCTTTACTCATGATCGAATTGTTAAAACAGGTTTGCAAAGGTAATAGCAAGCAGGCACAAAATAAAATTTAATTTCCAAACAGGGAAGAAGTTAGGTTGAAAATGACTCCGGATCATCCCGATTCGTTTTTTATTCATTTCTGCAAGAAAAGCCAGATCATCCGGTTTTCCCCGGTCGTATGTATATTTTAGCAATGGGGTATGATGCACAATGGATAGAGGCAAAGCATTTTCTCCCTTTGGGACAAAGATTGCTTCGTAAAACATTCTCTGTAAAAATCCGCCTCAGAAGGATACAATTCCCGTATTCTTATTTCCATTTTTTCCCTTATGAAAAGGATCTGATAGTAACTCTACCATTTTTATTTGCTTTTGCCTGCTTACATGTATTCTTCAATGGATAACAATACACTCTCTCATCCGGTTATTGAACAACACGAATGCAGAAAGAAGAATAATTAATAAAGTTGTTTTCGAAAAACTCTAAACAGGATAAAGATTTACATCCCTAAATATTTCATTGCTTCATAAACCAGGAAAACAGGCCAGACAATAGCTTTTAAAAAGCCCAATACTCCAATCCAGAAACCTGTTGCATGAGCAATAAAATAAATGGCCGCGCCAATAAATCCAAGGCCATAAACAGCGCCGGCAGGTGCGCCTTGTTGTACTTCTTTTTTCATTCGTTTAATATTTTATAATTAGTTGAAAAAAAATTAATTAAAAATTTGAGAACGAATGCAATCGCTTCGCTCTCACATGATTTTTTTTAATCATGTTTTTTGGTTATTTTATGATAAATAAAAATCATGTTCGTTTCATGATGTTATAATTTAAGGATTTGATATGAACCTCAAGTTATAAAAAAAAACATTATTATGGATAATTTGATTGTAATGATTGAGAACAAAGCAATAAATGGATTGGTTCGAGTAATCAATAGCACCTGTATTATCCGGGATGTGAAAGAATTGTATCAGCAGATGCCTGAGAAGTTTTATCAGGTTATCCTAAACTCTTTATAAAATCACAACCTGTGTCAGGATGATGTTAACTCCAATTCGCTTTTTTCTTCATGATGAGGTATAATGATCCGTGATATGTTATGGACATATTCACAAAGTTTTGATAACTCGGAACAGATATCGGAATAGATAATTCCTGTTTTGATTTTATAAATCCCTTTACGCAGGTTTTTATAATGCTCGGTTTGAAGTTTTAAGCTCGTTTTTTTAAGTTTATTAATTAACAAATCAATTTCAGAATGATCAGTTTTACCATCGTTGTTTTCAATACCCTTGACCATTTTGGTAAGCATTTTTTCTGCAATATTCAATAGCGTATCCAGGTTTTTCTCCAATTCAGAAGTGAAGGATATTTTGGCATCCTTTTTTCTGTTAACAGCATTTGCAATGGTATTAAATGAATCACCAATGCTTTCAAGATTGCTGATTATACTGAGCATTGCATTTATATCCTCTGTACCGGAAGAACTGACGGCCTCACTGGTTATTTTCGTCAGATATGTGGCTATTTCGATCTCGAGATTATCTGAAATCTCTTCACATTTTTTAACTTTCTCAAATAGTTTATTGTATTTTTTATTTGATGTTGTTAGTACTAATTCTTTCGCATAATAAAACATTTTCATAATTCGATGAGCGTAAATGTGTATTTCTTTTTTGGCTTGTATCAATGAAAGTTCTGCAGTGGAAAGGAGTCCTGTATGGATAAATTGTAATTTAAAATCTTCTTCCGTATCACGTTGCTTGATAAGGAATGTTACTGCTTTTACGATAGTGGGTACAAACCATATTAGAATTAGTGTATTCAACAGGTTAAAAACCGTATGAAAGATGGAGAGTGCAATTGGCATGGCTTCAGCAGTTTGTTTTGCTGTTTGTCCTTCCTGCGGAAAAGGAGAAGTTAATCCTGTTTTCTGAATAAACAGATCCACCAGATGAAGGAATGGTTTAAATACGATCAAAACAAGAATAACGCCAACCAGGTTAAACAAAAGGTGAGCCATTGCTGTTCTTTTTGCTGAAGTGTTGGCTACAAGAGCGGCAAGGTTTGCTGTTATGGTTGTGCCAATATTTTGTCCAAGAACCATTGAGGCAGCCATCTCAAAAGAAATCCAGCCGTTAAAACACATCACAAGGGTGAGGGCCATTACTGCGCTTGAGGATTGGATAAGCATGGTCAGACCAGTTCCCACAAATAAAAAGATCAGTATGGATAAGAATCCAAGGTTAGAGTACCGGATGAAAAAATGAAGCATTCCCGGATTGCTATTGATGTCAGGTGATGATGATTGTAAAAAATCCAGGCCTATAAAAATGATGGCAAATCCGATAATAATACCTCCCCAATTACTTTTCTTGTTATCTTTTGAAAACAGGAAAGGCAATGACAATCCAACAAGAGGTAACACCAGATGGGTTATGTTAACTTTAAAACCGAGAACGGAAATTAACCAGGCAGTAACTGTTGTTCCAATATTTGTTCCCATAACTACACCGATAGATTCGGCCAGTGTAATCAGTCCGGCATTCACAAAACTGACAAGCATCACTGTTGTGGCCGATGATGATTGGATTATAGCAGTAATAACAAAGCCGGTCAATACTCCTTTAAATTTATTCGATGTCATTGCTGCAAGGATGGTTCTCATTCTGTCGCCCGCCACTCTCTGCAAGGATTCGCTCATCAGCTTCATACCAAAGAGGAATAATCCCAGCGAGCCCAATAGTTTTAACAAGTTTATTAATCCGAAATGCATGTTTTATATAGTTTCCGGTTTAAATCTAAATAAATAATCGGAGAAAACGAATTAATCGGTACTTCTGTTTTTGTATCAGATTCTCTGAATATAACTTTATGTATGAACCACTAGTCAATGTAATACAATTGAGTGCAAGATTTAAGGATAAGAAGTAACTATTAATTTAGTTTCTTTCACAATTAATAACCACAAAAGGAATGCTAAGTCGGAAGCATCCATCTGTTAAAGCTTTTTCATTCATAAGGTCTTCAATCTCCTGAAAAATTTTTGTCTGCTTTTTTTCCGGAATGATCTCTTTCCAGGGATCAAGAAAAGCCAGTCTGATAAAATAATGATTGAGCATTGTTGTGCCATCAGTGAATTTGTATTCAAAGTGGTCATGATCTAACTGAGTTACTGAAAATCCGTATTTTTTTATAAGCTCAAGGAATTCATCAAGAGGTTTTCTCTTGCTGTGGATATGCTGGTGCAGTTTGGCAACCTCTTCATTCATCCGATGTGATTTTAATACATTTTCCATGATCTCATAGAATCCGATCATACTTTTTTCCAGGTTCATTGTCTGAACAAATTGTCCTCCTTTTTTTATAACACGTGAGCATTCGCTCAGAACCTTTGCCTGATCTGATACATTGTTTATTCCATTGTTGCTTGTGATTAGGTCTATTGAATGATCCGGCAGTGGTATGGATTCAGCTTCTCCCCGGATAAGTTCAGTATTTCTGATACCATATAAGGCAAGCTTTTTTTTCACCCTCCTTGTTCCTGCTTCCCATGGATCGATACCGTATATTTTGCAGGAGTCACCGAATCTCATAGCCAGTTCTGTTATCGGGAATCCTGCTCCAAATCCTATGTCAAGTATGGAAATGTTCTTTTTATACCTGATGTGATCAAGTAACCTGATCCCAAAGGGGGCCGACCAAAAGGGCAATTCATCCACCAGTTCCACCAACCGGTCGGAATTGAGATCAAAATCTGTGCAGAGATAATTTGTCATATGGAAATAAAAGGATTAATGGAAAGTATCGATTCAAGTTGTCTGATTTGCTTTTTGGTAATATTGGTTTTCAACTGATTGTATATCTTTTTTCTTATTGCATCATTCTGTATTACCAGACGCTTTATTAAGCTGACCAAATATAGTGCATTTTTATTTTTTGGATCCTGCTGCATGAAATCGTTCATCGAATCAATGAGTACCTTGATATCGTGCCATTTTCCTGTTGTACTTGCAAGTGATTTAACAACAGACTTCAAATGTTTAACTTCTTTTCCGCAATGAATTTCATTTAACAGTGTCAGTATTTCGCTAACTTGTTTAAGATGCTTGCGGATTTTGTGCAATAGTATGTCATTCTGTGTCCGGGCTTTTAATTTTATCACTTTTTGCAGTTTATCAGAAACAAATGTTAACGCTTCTTTTGCTATGGCCTGATCTGCTATACCTTTGCATTTTATTAGCAAGTCTTTGTTCAATACATCAAATTTTGAACTATTAAAAAGTTGTATTTCCTTCCCAAGTTCTTCAGATGCATTCTTTTGGATTTGCAAAAGGTACTCTGTGTATGGAAGCATATATGCAACTTTTCGCTTTTCAATCAGACTTAAGTTTAATTGAGCTTCACGCATTTTGCCAGCTGCCTGAAACAGGTTGTGGAACAGGATGAGATGTTCCTGTTTGTGATATTCATGATTGCTGGAAATTTCTAATACATTTAATACTGTTCTTATTTTTTTAATGTTTACTCTCATTTGATGAATATCCTCCATACCCTGTTGTTCTGCGGTATTCTTCAAATAGGTAGTGAAGGAAATCAGCAGATGCTGGTAGTATTCTATGATTTTGTTTTTTTCCATGAATAAATTGCCTTGCAACCATACAAAGTGAAAAGCCAGGGTATTTCACTTCATTCGTATCAGCCGTATGTCTGTCGGTGCAAATTTCAGACAATTTAATGTAACTGCAAATCACCGGGTTTATTCTTTGACAATCTTTTGATAGAAAAAGCCCGCTAAAGAGCCTAAAATTGCTGTCATGATAACAATAGGGATCAGGTTAAGGGGTTCTTCCCATCCGATAATAAACAAATGCGGGATAAGGATAAGAAAAGAAATGGTCAATCCTTTGACAATTCCTTTGAACCTAAAGGAGCTTATACTTAATAAATATCCAATAACAACCCACATGGAAAATGCAGAAATATTTGCATTCCATGGAATGTTTTGAATGAGCATTAATGTTACATCCAGAATTCCGGCAGCAATACCAATGAGTAAACCGGCTATTGTGTTTCTTTTCATAGGATTGATAGTTTGATTAAGGATTTTTTAGCTCCGATAAATTTATGATTATTAATTTGTTCTGTATGAATAGCAAAATACTAAAAAGTTGCAAGGCAAAACGAGTCTGATTCAAAGAATATGCTGTATTCTTCTTTTATCTGCTTGAAATTCATTGCCACAATTGTCCATCGTTTTGATATCAGGTATAATGGATCCTGTCAATATCTTCTGTTAACAACCTGCTCTGCTTCCTCTTCGTTTGCTTTCGTTATAGATATGAACCAGACCGATACAATTTTTTGTAGAATCATCGACAACCGTACCGGCTACATAAAACTGTTTTGATTCAAAGATCTGTGCCTGAAGCAAGTGGAAGGTCAGCAGGCAAAACAGTACTATGGTGCCTGATAATTTGTGCATACAGATTGGTTGTAGAACAAATATCATAATTTCTATGCAGGCAGGCTTTATCAGGTATGTTAAGAATTGTTAAGTTATCGTTCGCAATTGCCTGGATTTTTGCATTGAATAAGTCAACAGGATTTGTATACGGTATTTGCTGAATAGGGAGACAACCTTAAGGTTCTGTTTTTAGAGTGTTCTATCGATTCCTTTTAAGAAATTACTTAAAGCCTTAATGTATTCTTCAGGCCGGTCGGTTGTTTTGGAATGACCGGATCCCGGTATAATTATACTCTGTGAACCTTGCACCATTTTTTGATACCCGAGAAGGGTTTCAATACGTACCTCATCATATTCGCCTGCCACAAAAAGTACAGGTAGTTTAAGCTCGTGCAACCGGTGCGTGTGATCGAAATCTTTTAGTGTCCCTATGGCTGTAAATTCCGTCGGGCCCCACATGAAATTGTAAATTGCACTGTTAAATGGTTTTGCTCCTTCACAATCCGGGGATTTTTTGGGGGGCCAGTTTGTTCTTGACAGGTAGCGGACATAAAATGAATCTGTAGCTGCTAAGTATGCAGGAGCATCGTATTGTTCCAGCGCTTCATATTTGGCAATAGTATCCTGGACTTCCGGGGGCAATCCGGCCAATAAGATTTTTGCATCCTCCATCCATTTCTTTGTACTCAGATAAGGGCCCGAAAAAATTACCGATACGACTTCTTCCGGATTATAGGTAAGCATATATTCAATAACGACAGCTGCACCCCACGAACTCCCAAGCAGGTGAAATTTTTTCAGTTGAAGGGCATTTTTGATAGCCTCAACCTGTTTGATAAAGAAGGGGAGTTTCCACAAGCTTGTGTCTCCGGGTCTGTCAGAAAATCCCGATTCCAGCTGATCAAACACAATAACAGGCCGCTCACCGGATAGAAGTGAAAAAGCAGTAATACTTACGCAGCTTCGGCTGCCGGGGCCACCATGGACTACCATAAGAGGCAGGCCATTGCCATCACCAAGGACTTTATACCATATGCGTCCTCCCTGCACATTTACAAAGCCTTCTTCCGGCTGCAGATCCTGGCAGGTACATGCAATACCGAAACTTAATAAGATTAAGAGGACTGATAAATTTTTTATCATAGTTTATTGATCCATAACTGTATATCCATCGGGTATAACAAAGCTTGCATCATCCGGTGTCCAGGGTTCTATATCTTTCAGTTCCATGCTGGTGGTTCCTGCAACATCAATGTGACTTACAATCTTAACGGGAAATTTGTATTCTTCCGAATACCACATTGTATACAAAAGCTGGTTATTTTCACCATAGAGTTCTTTTTTAATGCAATCGTATCCATTTATTTTTTCTTTACCGATTACCTTTTCGGATGCTCCCTGACCTACCTGGTATTCATACAATTTTAAAGGATCGTTTCCCATGCTCATCCGACTTGTTGGTGTGGTTCTGATAGCCATCTTTTGCTGTGGCATCAGCATAAAAATCTGATCTGTTTCATTTAATACAATGACCACACCTTCCTGTCCGTCTTCATTAAATTCATAACGATAGCGGTTTTCATCGCTGAACACTTTGAATTCTTTTTCAACTCCCGAAAGCGTAAAAAGCATATTTGCCTGAAACTGTCCAAATCCCGAAAAGGAAACCAGACTTAGAGCGATAGTAATAAAAGTTGGGATTAAAGATTTAAGATTTTTCATTGTTGATGGATTAAAGTTAATTATTGACAAGCAGGCAAAGCTGAAGAAATGGTGATTTTTTCATCATCAGCACTTCTGATCCTGCACTGAAAAGTACAAATTACATGTAATTTATGAGAAATACAAACAGTTTGTCGTATGGATTATAGAGTTTTCTTGACCATCAAATGCTAAAGAGATCGGAGTCCGTCAGGATGTGAACCATTCATTTCCTTTTTGTGTTTTCTACCATTTACTCAGGCAATTCGCGGAGCTTACATTTCCAGGATCGGCCTCAGGGGCTTTTTACTATCTGCAATGGCCCGGAGTTATTATTTTTTCAGGGAAGCACTTCTATTGTAATAAAAGAGATGGTTTGTGGGAACAGATTTTTAACGTCCTTAATACATCAGGAAACTTCTGTTTGCATACTCACATTACTGTTTTAGTCTGAAAACTTTAAAAGTATGTGGAGGAAGCTCCATCTGAAACAATTTTTTGGCAGGCATAACAGATTGACTCCAACCTCCGCTTGCGGGCTGAATTTCACCTTCAATTGTTGTGTTGTTCATCAGATCTTGCACAACTTGTATTTCCTGATTCGCGGCCAGCTTTACAATTATGGTTTCATCATGAAACGATTCTATGATACAGGTGTGATTATTGTACATAAAGATACTTACATTCCCCGGGGCTTGCAGTTGCACTTCCTGATAACATGCCAGATAGGCCCGAATGGTATTTAATACAGGTTCAGGATAATTGCTCAGATCAGCATAATTGTCAGGTATAGTGAGCACAAAAAGGCTTCCTTTTGCATATTCGGCTTCGTGCAATACAGGCCATCCGTTTGGTCCGTTAAGGGCATAGACAATTTCCCAGGAGTCGTTTGTCAGGTATTTGATCTGAGGGATCAGTATTTCTTTGGTATTGCCTTCAACAAGTTTTCGTGCAATTGCATATTTGTTTACGATTGCTTTGTCTCCTGTATAACGCAATTCTGCGATATCGTCCAGTCCCTTATCCTGCAAAATCTTTAACAATCCTGACGTTATGGTGACCGATTTGCCGTCAAGCAACTGTTGCCTGATTTTGGGAACAATATCTGGATCAAAAGCTGCACTCGCGGTTAGCAGTATCATGGAATCTTCTTCAGGGAAATAAGGGACAAGTTCGATGGGCAGACCGGCCATCCCGAGAAAACTGGGAAGAAAATCTTCGCCAACAGAATGATAAGGCCGATAACATTTAATACCCACGGGATTCCCTAATTCTCCAATTACCGGATCTGTTTTTTTTAAAACATAACCAGCAGCTCCGGCAATGGTCAAAGGAAGCAGACCTTTTTTTCCCTGTTTCATTTCTTTCACATCAAAACTGGTATGTTTCCCTTGCCAGGGAGCATCCGGGAAGCGTGACAAAGGGATTAGCAACTGACGAAAATCGAAAAGGGTGATTTCGGGAGCGCCGGCAAAAAGGGTAAGCCACAATTGTTCGCCATACCTGTCGAGATACAATGACCCTCCTGTATCCACCCAACCTCCGTAGTTTCCTCCGGGCTTACTATTTTCAAAATACCTGAAAATGGAATAACCATGGTAAGGCTGCAGATGCTGAGCACTTAAAAATGCATCTCTTGTTTCATTCCCTGTATAAATACCGTCGAACAGAGGAGGCTGAGCTTCCAGGTTAAAGCCCAAACCCTGGAAATGAGCATACCAGTTGGGATATTTGATGATAATCCTAACTTCAGAATTAACAGCTTTAGCTGCCTCAACGACCAATTTACGGGCGGCATCTTCCATAAGCTTCAGACGATAATCTGTCCAGCTCTGTTGACCTTTTGCGTTGATGCACAATTCGCATTTGCAGTTGGTGAAGAAGAAATCATCAAGGATAACTTCGTCAAAATTGCGGGCAGTGTATTCTACGATTTCTTTTACTTTTTTCCTGTGTTGCGGATTGCTGTAACAAAATGTCTGGAAGCGATTTGGCTCATATATTGTTAAGGTTATGCCTCCCGATGTTTTGATGCCGCGTTCTTTGAAAAAGTTTTTCACTCTGTTCAGAGTATCCTGCCGGACCATCAATAGATCGCGGTGCGTTTCAATATACACCTTATCAACATGAACCTGCTGTTCTATAATGCTCCATAATGAATCAAGCAATTTCAGATCTGCCATTTTATTTACTTCATACGCTCTCATATACACAGCAACCTTGAAATGATCGTACCCTTTCTGGGCAAAACTGTAACTATAAAAAAAGGTACTGATGAACAATGCGATACAGATACTGTGTTTCATTTCAAGCCGAAAGGATAAGCATATACGTTTCATTTTTATTTGTTTGTATGAGGCATATAAATATATGGAATTGCCATTATTCCGGAAATAAGAGACAATATATTTTTACTTCGCTTTACCTATTGTATGGAGCCTTGGTTTGCAGTTTTTAATATTTGTATACAGATAATGTTGTATTGCCTTGTGGCAGGAGGATCCGAATGGTTTCACTGGGCAGATACATATCGTATTCGATGACAATGGATGAAACAGGATCAGAGGCATTGATTTGGACATCTGTTAAGTCGTCCGGATTTATTTCACCGATATCGTTTAATACAAAATGTTCCTCCTGTACCCTCCCTCTCATGTCTTCTACAACAGAAAAAAAGGCAGAAGATGAACCGGTTTCTGATGCAGCATCTATCCTGTAATCGCCAAGCGTGGCAGGAGCTATTATCCGGTACAATCCACCCTGGCAATGCATTTGCATAATCAATTCGTCTTTTTTTTCACACTGAGTTAAGAATACACATACACATAAAAGACAGAATGTTCTTATTGCAGAAGTCAATTTCATAATACGGCGCAGATTAATGAAAACATAAAAATATTAATAATTTGAGAATCAGCCAGGCCATTCCAAACAGTTTTGCTTATTACATTCTTTATTTCATTGATGAATCAATTCCTCAATTCATCATCAGAAAGTAATTACATTTCGTTCTTTGATGAAATTGGTGAGGTCTACACCGGTATACCTCACAATAACGCCGATTTGTTCAAGTTGATCAGAGATCTCATAAAGATCGGCACAGCCCTTGCATGCCAATACTTCAATACCTTCATTGATCATGCTCTTCACATATTTCTGCAATTCTTCATCTTCGGTAAGAAGTTTTGCTGAAGGTCCCCATACCAGAAGCGTAATATCATCCCACCATTTGTAATTGTTTGCATTGTAGGTATACATAAAAACCATCTTCAGGGCTACTTCCCTGTCTCCGCTGGTCCATACAACAACGAGTTTGTTTTTACTATCAACTTTTGTTGTATCTTGTGATGGGTTGTTTTCAGGTATTGTTCCTGCAACTTTGATAAAAGGTAAGGTTAAAAGTAAACTTAAGGTTAAAGTAAATAGAATGTGTAGTTTCATAACGGATAATTTTTAAATGATTTTTATTATGACAGTTGCGTTGTCGATATTATGTATTTAACAGATGTAATTTTCTTTTGATTATCGGTTAATACCATGTCCGATAACCTGTAAGGCTAAAATATGATTTTATTTCTTAATTCTTTCACCGGTTTTTGGTACAGTAAAGAAATAAACTTTTACTATTTTCATACCGTATCGTATTATCATATTAATTGACTTATATAGATGAAAAGAGGTTTAATAAAGTTTCCCGTCTGCGCATTATTAATGACTTTGCTCTTACTCGCAAATCTGAGTTTTATGAAACTGCTTGCCCAACCTTCAGGGGGACCTTACGGGCCGGTTGAAACGAACTATACTATGCCGTTAATTTCCGGTTCGATATACTTCGTGTCACCTGACGGAAAGGAAGAATATTCGGGAGAAGTATTTGAAATGCCTACCACCATTGAGGCAGCGATTGCCAAATCAAAAACCGGTGATATGATTGTATTGCGTGGAGGAACATACCGTACCGGAAATCTGAGGTTCAATCAGGGAATCACCCTTCAGCCATATAAAAATGAGAAACCGGTATTAAAAGGCACCTATATTGCGAGAGGCTGGAAAAAGATAAGCGATGGTTTTTGGGTTACCTCATGGCCCCATCTGTTTCCGGGAGAGCCCGAAGATTGGTGGAGAAGGGACAGGGAAGAGCAGCGCACACCCCTGCACCGGTTTCACGACGATATGGTGTTTGTTGACGGCAGGTTCCTGCAATCAGCCGGCAGTGCGGAAGAAGTAGATACCAATACCTTTTATATCGATTACGACAATAAACTTGTTTATATTGGGATCAATCCTGCCAACCGACTGGTGGAGATTACAGCCTTTAATGTTGCCATTCACAGAGTTTATAAGGATTATAATGGCATACCTTCGGATAGCATAGGTCCTGTGATCCGGGGTATTGAGTTTACACAATATGCCGATACGGCAATTCTTATTGAAGGTACATATCCTGAGGGATTAAGGGATGAACATGAATATGGTAATGATGTAACAGGAACGGTTCTGGAAAACTGTGAGATATCCTATTGTTCAAGGATCGGAGCCTACCTGATGGGAGATAGTTTAACCGTCAGGAATTGCAAAGTGAGCAATACAAGTACCGAGGGGATCTACCTGGTGGGTGTATCGGATGCAATCCTGGAAAGAAATGTTTTCATGAGGAATAATATTGAACATCTTACGGGGTATTTTCCTGCAGCAGTGAAAATATTCAATCAGTGTTACCGGGTTACCTGTCGTGATAACCTGGTAACCGACCTTCCGAACTCGAACGGTATCTGGTACGATGTAGGCAATGTTGACGGGGTTTTTATCAACAATTGGTTGGAGAATGTGGGCAACGCGCGGACTGAAAAATACAGTGTTTTTCAATACATGAGCGGTTTCTTTTTTGAGATCTCGAAGGGTGCACTATGTGCAGGGAATATTTTTCTGAACTGCGACAACGGATCCTTTGTTCTCAACAGTTGCGATGTGGAATTTTACCAGAACACCTATATCAACAGCAAGGCAGCTTTTGGTCGTACCGACAGGAATCCTGCCAACGATTATTTTGGCTGGCACTCAGCAACAGGTCCCGGAGTGGATGAACGCGACGGACATGTGTTTATGAACAACCTCATAGTTCGCGATGATAAACTATATGCCCCTTTGCTGGAAGTATCGCAAAGTCCTGTTTTGTGCGATACATTGCACACTTTACAGTTCCGGAAGATGGATCATAATGTTTATGTAAAACAGACAAAGAAAGACAGCAATGCCATGATTGTCTGGAGTACAGTGAATGAGGATAGCTGTTTATATATGTTTGACTCACCTTCGGAACTGAATGAAATGTACCCTGCTTTTTCTGCTCATGATATGTATTTTGATCATTATGAGCAGACAGTGTTTCAGGACGCAGAAACAAAGAACTTCCGGCTTTCAGATGATTTTCCCGGACTCAGGGCTGCAGGCAAGCTTCCTCAAAAAATTAGTAAAATACTTGGAAGAGAAACAGGAACAGACGGCTATGTAGGGGCTTATCCTTTATTAAAAAAAGAATAGGATCCTGTTTTAAAACTACCTGTCAAACAGGGTCAATCATAAACGTAACAGGCTCACTTTTTTCGATCAAGTATCTTCTGATAGGCTACAACATCCAGTATCTTGCCGAATTTCTCTCCCACCTGTTTGAAATGTGCACATTTTTCAAATCCGCATTTTTCAGCCAGTGCAATGCTGTGTTTGTTGTCTGCGGATATGATCCCGATCAATACCTTAAAACCTGACTTTCCTGCCAGCTTTTCCATCTCTTGAAGCGTGAACAATCCAATGCCTTTTCCGGTAAATCCGGGTTTCAGGTATACGGTTATCTCAGCAGTCCTGTCATATGCCGGTCTGTTTTTGTATTGCGAAATGTAACAAAATCCGCATACAGACTTTTCATAATAAATTAAAAACGATTTGTATTTCGGGTGCCCTATCTTGATCATTTCATTTAACTCCTGTATCGTCAACTTGTTTGTGAAGAATGTTGCTGTCGTGTTTAGGATATAATGATCATAGATATCCTTAACTTGTCTAAGATCTTCTTCTCTTAAATCAATCAATTCCAAATTCATTTCTTTATTTCATTGTTTTTAATCTAAAATATACCTTATCACGCAGACACACTTGACAAATTTAAATTTAATACCCTTAAGTTGATCCTGTAACTCTTATTGTTGATTTGATTGGCTATTCATCTCAACCTAAGTTTAATAAAGTCATCAACTTTATAGATAATGTCTGTATTGAACCGGGAGTATTCGCTGAGCAGGAGAGAATTGATATAATATTTAAGATTACTATTTGGTACTAAGCATCCCAATAAGCAGAATACACACTATAATAGTCATAATAGTAATTGCTATATCTGCTGTAATAATTAGAATAATAATTGCTGTAATCGCTATAATCGTCATAGTCTGAATAAGGTTCGCAGGAACTTATTAAAACAGCACCGGTTAAAGTCCCAATGCCTAAATACGCGATGCGCTTTAAAGCTTCTCTCCTCATTACATGATCAGGTGCATGAACAGGAGTATTTTTTTTAGTATTTCCATGAGAAAGACCTTTTTTTGAATACTTTTTCCCTTTTTTCATGGTATGCTGTTTTTTAATGGCTTAATAAAAATATTAAATTTTTTTCAAACTCAACTAAATATTTTGTGGAAAACAAATATTTATCACATGATCAATTATCATTTCAAGAGGAGCTTTGTTCATACAATGTTTTTCTTTTAGCGGACATGGCAAATTAGAATTCTCCTCCAATTCATATCCAAGGCATTTATTCCGCAATTCACAATGATTTGTAGAACATTGTATATGGATCTGTTCAGAATAGCCATAGATCTTTGAGTTGGTCGGGCCCCAAACAACTATGGATGTTTTTCCAATCAAGTGAGCAGCATGCATTACAAAATTATCAATACTTAAAATCACATCACTTATGTTCAGTAATGAAATAAGTTGACGCAAGGTAGTCAGACCAAGCAGCGAATAAGCCCCTTTTATATAGATATCATTTTTTTGCCCAACCTGAATAACAAATATTCCTTTACTTTTTAATTTTTCCACACAGTCTTGCCAGATTGACGGTTTCATCATTTTTCTCGGAGAACCGGATGATGGGGCAATAATTGCGATCTTTTTGCCATCAGAAGGGATAAAATCCTGTAATATATTATCTTCATCACACTTACCCGGCAGATACAGGTTTTCTTCTGTAGGTGTCTGAAGTCCAAATAATCTTGCCAAGATCTGATAGGGTCTCTGGTTGCCCTCCCCCAACGTTTCTTTTGTCCAATAATCAGTAGTAGTTATCTTGGCATTTTTTGGTGGATATCCTATGCTATTGATTGCGGGATGCCCTTCCAGCAAACTTGAATAAACCGAACGCCTTACAAGATTGTATTTAAATTTCGGATTTGTATCATAACACTGTTTTAATACTCCGGAGAGAATTAATATATCACCATGACTCCCTGACGGATGAATCCACATTTCTTTATGGTTGTCTTTTATGTTTGCTCCCTTTTCCGGCATTAGATTGATTTTTCAACAACTAATTTTGGAGGAAAATCAGCATGTAAACCTGTTAAAGGTTCAAAATATTTTTCTATAAAAATTTTTGTTGTATCGCATCTGGGAGATTTCTTCATAAAGTCATTGTATGTCATAAACGTATCAAGCGGACAACCGCCATGACATATTCCCCAAAAGCGGCAATTTTCACATTCTGTTAAAGGCAATACCGATTGGCGCTCGGCCAATGGATTGCGTTGCGGATTTTTCATGATCTCTTCAAATGTGTTATCCACTAAATTTCCGTACGACAGAACATTATAGTCACCCGCTCTTCCACATTGCGATGTTTCTCCCTCGGGTCCTATGTAAATCCACTTGTAGCTGCAGTTGCCCGAGCATTCACATACCGTTCCCAGATCTTTATCTCTAATATTTCTTAGAAGGTCTGAAAAAGGTTGTACATTTGGATACCTCTCTTTATTTTTAAACCAGACCGGGAAAATTGCACCTAAAAAATCTGCGAATTCTTCACCCGTGACCGCTAAATTGTTTTTATCTTCTCCGTAAATTTTCACCTGGTTAAAATTGGGATGCGATCGTGTATTAAGATTTGTTAAAAAATAAAAGATTTCCAGGGGCATTTTGAGTGACAACCGGTGCACTACATAGATTACACCCCAGGTAATATGGTTTTTGTTCAATAATTTAATGCCTTCAATGAACTTTCGGTTGTACATCTGGGAATCTCTTTTTTTGCCAAATCCACGGATATTATGAATAGGCTCAAAACTGGACCCGATTTGTCTGATGCCTAATTTCATGAACACATCAATAATTTCCTGGTTTATCAATGTTAGATTTGACTGAACCAGATGTTTAATTCTTGATTTCGTTTTTCTGCAATATTCATCCTGTAATTTCAATGCAACCTTAAAATACTCCGGGCCTAATAAGCATACTTCGCCACCATGCCAGGTGAACGTAATGATTTCATCAGGGTTTTCCATTAAATAATCGTTCATTCTGATAAATATCAGCTTCAGTAAATCGTAATTCATAATTTCATCCCGATGCTTTTTTATTACATCGCAATAAATACAGTTTGAATTGCATTTTTCTATTGCCTTAAAAATTACAACTGCCATATATTTTTTTCGGTATTATTTCTTTTTGAAAAATAATAATCTGCTGCATCCATAAAGTCTGAAAAGAAAATTTTACAGGTATTGTTTTTATCAGTAAGGTTCTGAAATTTTGCCAGACAAATACGAAAAGCCGGGCAAAATGAACACTCATTCATTTGGAGCATAATTTCGTACCTCCGGTTTAGAAAATCTATGTATTTCTTGTTCTCTCCTATTGTTTCCAATGCGTTGACACCTTCGTCAATATAATTGTTGTGTAACAAATCGGTTTCGGTCAGAGCGATTTGCTCTTTTTCATTTATATGAAGGTATTTTACCGGATTATTAAAATATACCGAGCTATAATCGGTGTATCCGGCAGGTTCATACTGAGAAGCTAACCAATGAAACGGTTCAATAGGTGCATGTCTTGTCCTGCCATAAATATCATAATGCATCAAATCATTCAGTAAATCCCAGTTGATCGGTTCTTCATTGAAAAAAAGTCCGCAACTGATATTTAGTGAAGATAAGATCCGCAAACCCGTGAAGTTAAAATCATGTTGAGATGACAGGAATATCCTGATATTTAATTTTCTGATAAGATCCAATTGATGTGAGAAATCTTTGTAATCCCCGAATTCAGGTGAGTAGATGATCAAAGGTAAATGTATCCAGCTTTCCTGAAAAGATATAGCAGCCAAGGGTGTTTCTGTTTGAATTTTAATGGCATGCAGGGTGTTGGATTTATTAACTTCCCTGTGTATATGGTGTAAATTTTTAAAATCGCGGGTATTAATAATAACAGCATTGTGCTTTATTTTATCTAAAAGTTTTTCATTAAAAGGACAAACAAGAATATGATCTGTCATGAGTATATTTCTTTTATTCTGACTGGTGCTTCATTGTAAAGATGGTTCAGGATGTGAGCAATGCAACCTCCCATACAGACTTCATTGAGACGATATTTACAAGTATCACAATCTGTATAAATTCCACCGATCTCATTTCTGATTTTAGCATGCAGATCTTTATAAAAACGATTCACCTCCTGCAAAGAATTGAATTCATACAATGATCTTTTGTGAATATTGGATAATGGGAAACAGGACCATACCATCATATCAGGCCCGATATCGATTGCCGGACCGCAGCCGAATTTCAGGATCCCTTTGTTTAATTTAAATAATCTGCCCAGTTCTTTTTCAGTAAAAATGCACATAGGCATGCCACAGTCAAAACCCGGTGAAATAGTAAATCGCTCAAAAAGATCAAAATAGCTCACAAATTTTCTCGCCATTTTTTTCAGGCCTTCAACCGGTATATATTTGTTCACTTCTCCCGGAATAGGATGTGCCAATCCAATTCTTATATGGCGTTCCAGGTTATACTTGTTTATGACCTGGATAAGAAATTCAAAATCAAAATCTTCCTGATAGATATTGAATCCAAGGGTTGTCAAATGGCTGAAGGCAAATAAAAATTTATTGATCTTTTCAGTTTCTTTCTGAGTGCTGATATCCGGATGATTCAGATTGCATGTAAAGCTTAATTTTTCAGTTGTAAAATGAGCCAGGTACTTCTGAGATTCCAATAGTCTTTCAGTTGACATAATTCCACTGGTGAAAACATGAACATGAAAATTTCTCTCGATCAGATAGGTGGTAAAATCAACAAATTGCGGATGCAGTGTTGGTTCACCACCCAAAAGCGAGATCTTCCTTTCACCGGATATTTCCAAAAAATCGGCAATATACATTAAGTTGTCCCAGCTTAACTGCGGCAATGCCGAGCTATCCATATGTTCCTTGGCAAAACAATAGGGGCACGATCTCACGCATTTTTCGGTCAGCAATACATTTGCCATAATGAATTCTTTTCCTGTTTATATAAATCCCGGATCGATTGTCCTCTAAGATGTTTTACTTCTTCGCATCTATACTATGCAAAATACAAGCAAAAAATGAGGTATGCAAATTGATCAGCACAGTATTTTTTATACCAGGTAAACTGGAAGTGACTGGAAAAGTAGTGAAAATTAGGGTAGTGTCTCAGTTTGAAAAATTTTTAACTTTTAAAAAGTTAATAGAATGATATAATTGTGAACGAAAGTAAAAAGATTTAGCAATATTTCACATCGAATATTGTTCATTATAAACTGACTAAAAATTTGTATTTGTTAAAAGAGTGTTATATTTACGATTAATTTTAGTGCAATATTTTTCACTTTTCTTTTGTATCATTAGGGATGAACTTATAACCTATTCAATTGTTACACGTAATATAGATCAATAATAGCCTTAAATTGGCATTGATGAAAACACAAGAAATACAGAAGGTTGGTCAATTTAAAAGTTGGGAAATTGAAAAAAAGGAACCCATTTTTACAGTTAACGATTTAATTAATGCGTGGTTAAAAGGGAAAGCGGAAGGAGCAGCTGAAGAAAGAAAAATTCTTGTCCAAAAATTTGAGGATAATCTTAAAATAGCTTGTGATATTTCATCAAGTATTATAGATAAGATCAAAAATGATGGCATTGATTGTAAATATGCTGTTATTGGAGCCGAAGGAATTTCCTATTTTAAATCATTAATTTTTATTGACCCTGAAACTTTTACGTCTCTCCGAAAGTTAAAATCTGTTTATAAAGATGCCAGAAAAATAAGTCAGCAAAAAATAAATGATTCTTTTTATATAACATATTCTATCTTGCCTTTAGATAAAAAAAATCTTAATTCAAAAAGAATATCGGCTGACGGATATTTTATGCGTTATGGGAAATTGTAAACATCTTGATCAGGCTAAACACAATGAAGAAGTTTGTAATCACCTGAATAATTATCCAAGTTTTTCAGATTGGATTATTACTACTGCATTTTATGCCGCCACTCATTACATACGCTATAAAATTTTACCATATAAAATAACAGATGCAGCAGGAAAGAATATTGAGTATATTGATTTTGAAACTCTGTATAACTCAGAACGTTTACCACATATGGGTAGGCATGAATTCACACATTATTTTCTTACAAAAAAGCACTCAAAAATAGCAGACGATTTTAAAATACTAAAAGGATTATCAAATAATGCTCGATATCTTAATTACCAGATGGGCTCTCAAAATTCGAATAATGCACGTGTATTACTTCGGGCAATAAAGGCATATTGTAATAAATAGTATCTCTCAATTATTCTTTTGGAGATAATAATCTACTATTTTCAATGATATTAATGATTAATAAGATTTACTATATCCTCAAACTCCATAATATCCTTTGTCAATCCCGCTTCCATAGCTGGGGTTACTCGTAATGACTTATGAATTCTGCAAAAATTATAATAGACAAAATGTAATGCAATAGCATAACAATGATTTTCCATTTTCTTTGAAAAAGCATTTGTTAGTCGTGTAAATCTTCTCATACTCATACGCATAGTTAAATTTTGTCTTTCAATATAACTTGTTGAAATATATTTTTCATCAGGATGCCCTTCAATTGTTGTTTTCTTTGTTCCAGTGCATACAGCAGGACTATATCTTACTTCATCTTGTTGACCTCCGTATAATTTTACTAATTGCGCAAAATCAATTTGACTGCCAAATACATTTCCTATTGCGTCTAAATATGCTTTATGTCCATCAGTTGTTAATTGTACTCTATTACTTAATCTATAAGCAATATCTTGCATAAAGATATTTGCTGTTGCGGCAGAAAGATCACCAATAAGCCATGAAACTACAAGTTTAGTTTCTGCGTCAATTCCAACCCATGTCCAAACATCACCACCGTTTTTTTCTTCTGGTAAGTTATTTTGTTTAGCATATACAAAACTCCATATTTCATCACATTGTACACGTTTGGTTGTAACTCCTTTTACTTTTTCATTATGGAATTTTTGACAAGCTATTCCAACGTCAACAAGTAATTTAGCTATGGTATTTATTGAAGCACCTGTTATTCTTGAAGTAGACCGTAAGCTATTACCTTCAACAAGTAGATTTATAATCTGAGCTACATTTTCGTATTGCTTACAAAAGCGATTTTCCTGCAGTCGGGCGACCAGCCATGCAGGTAAGAAGCACCAATACCGGGCTTTGTCACTGCAACAGGCATGGAATCTCCTTCCACGGGCAGGTAATAAAGAGTGGAAGCACCTCCGTCATCGGTGTTGTGGTTACTGATGCCTAGCAGACTGCCATCGAAACTTAATACATGATCGTTGTTGTTATGAATGGCGAAGCCTGTGTTGAGAGGGCTCACTGTGCCTGTTTCCAGGTTGAAATTGTATAACTGACCTTTGGAATTGTAGATCAGTTTTTTCCCGTCAACTGTCCAGTTGGGGGCTTGAATGGAGTGTGCTGAGCTGTACAGTATTTTTCTGTGACCGGTTTCAATATCCATCACTTCCAGGTGACTGCCAATGTAATCGTGGTAAGGTACAAGGTCAGAGTCTGCCGGTCTTACAATCCGTATATTTCTGAAGATTGCTGTTTCTACTATATCGGGATTGTGTGAGCAAACATAAATTCCAACATATACTTCATTGTCAAGCGGCAGGGAATCCAGCTGCACTCTGGTAAACTCTTCACCAAATTTGGCTGTCGACATGATCCAGTTATTTCCTCTTCTTTCCAGCTGAATGACATCCGGAAAAGAATCCACCGATACAATCTCTTCGGTATCACCTCCCGGTTTTCTCCTGTATTGCAGAGAAGTCAGACCATCGCCGTGCACTGTAGCATTTGTATGCGGAGAATTTTCGTCGAGGTTATTCCTGACTATCCAGCCTGCTTTTCTGTGAGGATCAAAACCCTTGCCAAGCAGCGTAACTTCTGCCCTGAGGATAAAATCTCCCTGAATGGTTGTCCATAAATAATGGAACTCATCCCTGTCAAACCACATGTTCACACCAGAGCCTCCTATGGTGTAGGTTTGTTCTTCCGGATTGTAAGTGGCAAAGCCTTTATTTTTGCAATTGCCGATATCTGTGTTGTTATCAAATATTTCTGTTTTGCTTTGAGCAGTCATAGATGTGATGGTTAGAAATAAACATGGAAACAAAATGCAAGGAAACCTGAACTTTTTCATTGATGCGGTATATTTAATACAATTTTTATAGGCCCTGAATGCAGCCTTATTTTCATTGAAAGATAGTAAAATAATATAATGTTTCAGACCGAAGCTGTAGAATCAGTTCCGGAATTTAAGGAATAGCCAGAATATTAATTTCCCTGGCTGATTGATTACTTTTTATAATGGTATTGCACATAATCGCCGTTTCTTTTGTAGCTGATCTTCATTTCCTTTTCGTTGATCAGGTTAATGTATGCAGAATCGGGCGCATGACCTGTTTCAAAGACTACCAGGTTTTTGTTCACACGAAACGTATGGAAATTACCGGCAAAAGTCGTTCTGTATTGATCGCCCTTAATCTCAAGAATGTCCTGTGAGTTTTCATTTGCTTTTACCCTGGCTATATATTCACCAAAAATAATTTTATCATCAGAGATCCAGTTTCCCTGAAGAACATCATTATCAATGGAATTCAAAGAGATGGAAGATTCCGTGTTGTAGTCTTTCCAGTCAAAGAGATCTCTTGCATCTGGCCTGTCCTGGGCTGCGAGGAATGCACACAGATTCAGAAGCAAAACAAACAGTACAAATAAACGATTTGTTTTCATGTGGTTAAGAATTTTTGTAGAACTATAATTTCCTTATGTAACGATCATTTGAATCCGAATAGTATGGGAAATCCGAAAACAATGATTGTTATCGGAAATCTTTTATGACATGGCAGCAGGGGTTTACTGTAAGTATATTATTCAGTATCGAAGCAATACACCTTCTTCTCCAGGGATTTTGTGAAGACAAAAGGATCAGAAAATAAACCAGGTCGTTCTTTCAGGGGTTCCATCCAGATCTTGGCAATATCTCCCGGAAGATGCATAATGATATTGTGTGCGGCACGAATATACCTGTTTGTAATTTCAGCATTCTTTATTTGACCGAATCCGTCATTGATCAGTCCGATGTTTATATTTTCCTCAGACAGATCAGTTACGGTTAATTTATCAATCTGTAACGGATCGGCATCTCCTGTGTGAAACACCGTAATCTTATTTATACGCATAAGGTATGCAACATTCTGTATATTGCTTTTATTCTGGTATCCATGTGCCAATCTGTAGGCTGTTACTTCAATTCCATCAATTTCAATCCTTTCCGTTGTGAAGGTATCCGGTGTGCATTCTGTGATTCTTGATCTGATCTTTTTATAACCTGTCGGATCTTTGCGTATGATATCCAATACCTGTTTGGGACATAGAAGTTTTGCATCCGGATTATTGACCATACAACGAATGACCATTTCCGGGTCAAAATGATCTCCATGGGAATGTGTTACTAAGATCAGATCAATGTCGTTGAATGGTTCTTTATTCGATGTCAGTAAAACCCTTGTTCCTGAATCCGGTATCTCATAGCGATTGTATCCTTCTTTAAACAATGCGTCAACAAGAATTTTTTTTGTGCCTGATTCAATCAGAAATCCGCAATTGGCAATATAGGTAACAGAAAGGGATCCTTTTTCAATTGAACTGCAACTTACATTATATAAACATAAATTCAGGATTAGTATAAGGATAATTGGTTTCATTTGTATGCTATTGTACCAATAAAAATAATTTGCCGGAGAATTAATAAACGTAGAAATTTACTGTTTAACATATCCGAATTCCATTTTTTTACGAGACAGTATTTTCTTTAACTGTGCTATTGAAGGATTTAACCTGTATTCCTCTACTTTATCTTCTGTAGTATCCCGGATTGTAATGATAGGTGTAAGGGGACTGATGGAATCAATCTCGGCCAGTGGGACAAGGCTAGTCAGCATCAGTGAATCTCCTTTGATTTTCATGATTTGAACCTTCCACAATTCATTTTTTAAAGGAGTATTGAGAAAGTGAATGCCTTTGTATTTTCGTAAAATATCTCTGTCAAGCAGGTTAAACAGGGTATCTACATCGAGAGTTGTCAGTTGTACTGAGTCGCCATAAAAATCAAATTCAACGGTCATGTTCCCGGCAACAGGGACTATGGTGTCTATTTCAAATACAGTATCTATTTCTGCCCACAATTGTTGCTTGGTCAGCCTGGCAATTTTAAGTACTTCCTTAACAATCATCTTTGAATCTATGGTCAGGATGGAGCTATCGGCTAATTCCAGATATTTGCCCTGAACATTGGCAGGCAGGGCATCCAGGTTTTTTTTGTCTTTTGGCTGCGGGTTTTCAAATTTCACTTTCGGATCACAAGTGGCAGCAAGAAGAATAAGGGCTGCGAATAGTATTTTCCATGGTTGTGTTGTTTTCATCTTTATAGAGTTTAATGTAGCTTGGATCTATTTCTCATTTTTTACCAGGGCATAAAAATCGCCTTCCAATGGAAGATACCCCTGTTCATAACAGAAATAGTAAGTATTTCCTGTTTTGGTTCGATAGATACTCGTGAAATAGTTAAAATTGAATCCCTTATCCACCAGTTTCTTTTTCGGTACTTTTGTCTTGCCAAAAGGATTCAGCTCTTCTATTATCCGGCGGTTTTTTCTCAATATCCTGTTTACCTGGCGAATGTAATTATTGGAAAATTGGTTGTGCCTGTTATTGTATTCTGTTCTGCACTGGTCAGAGCAGAATTTTTTGTCTATTCTTCCAACAATCGGGTCGCCACATATGGGGCATGTTCTTTTTTTGTCCATAACGCCTTCTTGCTAATTTGTTGTAAATATAACATTTATCCGTGTACAAACGAGTACAAACGAAAAACAATCGTATACAAACGTGTAATATACGAATAAATCTTTTGAGCTGTCATTACTTTGTTTCATCAGTTTTATACATGTTTAATTAAAATTTTAAACTTATGAACCCCTCATCATAAACAGGATCGGTTAAAAGCACAAAAACAACAAGCTATATATGAATTGTTCTGAAACATAATGAGTATATGATGAGGGCTCGCCGAACACAATAAG